>JAEAMG010000654.1_pt1 | contig 36288 bp, 48 predicted proteins | sample 8958741 | NCBI WGS metagenome assembly JAEAMG01 (sample SAMN16933256, study PRJNA681125) | bioreactor sludge metagenome | isolation source: anaerobic bioreactor treating anionic surfactant - SDBS | place: India: Bengaluru | collected 2019-02-28 | reverse complement strand
ACAAGAAGCCCCGCAGGTGCGGGGCGGGTTAGCGGTGGGTGCGGCCGAATTTCCGCGCGGTGCTACTCAGCAATGAATCAAACGAATCTCGAGGCATCAGCACTTCGTAGTCGTTACCTCCGTCTCTCAAGGTTGCACGGCCCCAATCCTGTAGACCCGCAAAGGGATTACTGGCAGCACTAGCCGCCGCCTGCAGCGAAGGGCTCGGCGCCGGAACGTTCGGCACGAAGCGCGGTACTGGCACTACCGGCCCGCCATTGGCATAGCCGCGCAGGCGCAGCTGATCCAGCGTTGCGCGGAAACCATTGCGGCGGATGCGCTCAAGGAAGGCCAACGCTCCCGGCTCGCGCACCACCTCCTGCGGCTGCACGTGCTCGCCGGCATGCACGACGCCGGCAGGCTGGTACTTGCCGCCCGGGCCGGTGTAGCCGCCGCCGGAGAAACCCTCCGGCTCCGGGCCTGGATCTTGGAGGGTATAGGGCTTGCTGAAGTCATACTGCGCCCCGACCTGCACCATAATTTTAGTATCAGCTAGCGCCGACAGCGCCAGCTTCACCTGCTCCAAGGCGGCATCATCCATCTTGACGCTGACCTGCAAGTCCTCCAGCGCCGCCGCCTTCGCCTTGAGGTCGATCATTTCCGCCTTGATGGCCTTGATCTTCTCCTCGGCGTTAGTCTGCTCAATGTCGTTCGCGGCCAGTTCGATGCCTTGCAGCTCTTTTATGAAGCCCTCGAAACCGTAGGTGCTCTCCCCAGCTGCTTCCAGGTCCTGCAACATCTTCAGCGCAGCCTGCGCCTGGGCCTTTGCGCCTTCGATATCACCGGCCTGCAAGGCCTGCCGAGCACCGACCTTCAACGATTGCGCGGCACCGTACGACGCCTCACCGCCGCCATTCAGCCCGGCCAGCGCCTTCTGATAGCGCTCCTCGATCTTCACGCGATCCGCCCGAACCTTCTCAAGCTCCTGCGTGGCCGTCTTCTCGGCGGCAACCAGCTGCTTACCGGCGGCCTCGGCGGACTTGATCAGGCGGGACTGTTGGCTTTCGAGCTCTCCGATATAGGCGTACCGACTTTGAATCTCTTTCTCCCGAGCCGCTTGCGCGGCAGCGGCTCCGACCTCAGCGAGAAATTGCATTTCAGCATTGAGCCCAGACTGCTGCTCCACGATGGCCGCCCGAAATGCCTCAAGCGCGCTTCGCTTCGCTAGCAATTCGTCCTCGGTGAACCAAAGACCTCCCAGCGTCGTTTTGAGCCCTGTTCCTTGCAGGCTACGGTCGATGTCGGCGATCTGCTTATCTATCTCCTCCAACTCAGCCGTGAGCCCGCGTGCCGATGCGACTGCGAACTGGGTTCGCTTGATCAGGTCACCAAACTCCGACACACCGTCAACAGCTGTACCGGCCAGCAAAGCCAGAGCCGATGCGAGCTTCATCAGGTTATCCATGACGACTGGGTCGGAGATGGTTTCTCCCAGGCCGTTGATGGCATCGATCAATGGCTTTACATCCGCCTGGCCAATCGCTTTGTTCCAGCGACCAGTCAAGTCAGTCATGGCGCCACCAACGGTATCGGGCAGCGTCTCGGCTTCCTTGCGCAGCACATCAAGTTGGGAGGTCAACGCGTCGGTGACGATGGCGCTGGTCAGCTGTCCCTGCGCCGCCATTTCCTTCAGCGCACTAACGGGCACGCCGATTCCATCGGCCAATGCCTGCATCAAGCGCGGTGCCTGCTCGGCAACGCTGTTGAATTCATCACCACGCAGCGCGCCGGAGCCCAGCGCTTGCGCAAACTGAATCACGCCGTTCTCCGCCTCTGCGGCACTAGCACCTGAAACCCGGAATGAAGTGGCCACCGCTTCGGTCACCTGAAGTATTTCGACCTGGCTGCGGCCCGCCTCCTTCAATGGACGGCTGATCCGCCCATACAAGGTTACGAGCGACGCCATCGGGGTTTCGGTTGCTTTGGCGATGGACTCTAGCCCGGCCTGAGCTGCGTTGAATTCCTCCTGCGATTCCGTCGCCAGCTTCAAACGAGCATTCATCAGCGTGTAGGCATCTGAGATGTTCGATACTCCGCGAACCCCTCGATACGTGGCGTAGATTGCAGCCCCAAAGCCACCAGCAGCACCTAGCGCTGTGACTGCGGACGCACGCACACGGTTTTGCTCAACCAACATGCCTCGTAGTTCTGCACGCGTTTCCCTGATGCGCTGAGTCATCGCCCGTTGCGCTACAGCGAGTTCTCGCCCGGTGAGGTTGCCCGAGCGGCGAAGCAACTCGTAGTTTCGCTGGGTTTGCCCCAGTTCCGCCTGCAGCGCTCGGTACCGGTTGACACCCAGATCGGCACGCGCCGCTTCCAGATTGGCTAGCCGCTGCTCGCGGGTAGCCTGAGCAAGGGCAGCAACTCGGGCTCGGATGCCCTCGCGGGCGACAACATGGCGCTGAGCTTCAGCAGCGGCAGCAGCCCGGGCTAGGCTCTCTTGTTCGTTTGTGACGGCGCGCAGGTTCCTCAACTGGCCCAGCGTTTGTTGCACATTCCGATGATAGGAGGCCTCGGCCTCAGCCCGCTGCTTGCCGGAGAGGCTGCTATCCGAGATGAGCAGCCGGTACTGCTCGCGCAGCTCTATCAGTTTGCGCTGGGTTTCCTCGATACGTCCGACGCCCAGCGCCCGTGCGGCAGCCAGCCGTTGTGTTTGCTGCGCGGCCTCGGCCGCTGCAGCGGACTCAGCCTGGAGTGCCGCCGCCTGGTCGGCGCGGCTAACAGGCGCAGCCGCGGCTGCGCGCAGGTTACGCAGCTGCTCCAAGGTGCGTGAGACGCTACGGCGGTAGTTGGCCTCAGCCTCAGCCCGCTGCTTGGCAGACAGGTTACTATCTGCCGCCACCAGCTGATATTCGCCACGCAGCTTTACCAGCTCTCGCTGGGTGCGCTCGATCTCGCCCACGCCCAGGCTTTTCTGGGCGGATTGCAGCTGCTGGTCGGCCTGGCCTGCCGACAGCGCTTTCTGCATTTCCTGGCTGAGCCGGCGCTGCTCGTTTGCCAAATTGCGCGTGTCTACACCGGTCGCCTGCAGCTCACGACGTCTCGCAGCCAGGCGAGTTTGCGCAACGCCCTCAGCTCGCTCCAACTGCCGCAGTTCGTTCACCGCATCACGGTATGACGCGGTCAATTCCTTGCTGGGGTTGGCTGCGCGAGCCATCTCATTGCCGAGATCCCGAACACGCTCACGGGCGCTGCGCGCCTCGCGCTGAGTGCCCTCCAGGCTCGACTCCAGCTCGCGGAAGGCATTGACCTGGCGGAGAGGCTTTTCCAGCGTCTTGACCAGGTCCGCATATTCCTTGCGGAAGCCGCCAACGTTTTTGGTCGCCTGATCAACGTCAGCCGTCAGCCGCAGTTCTACGTCAGTCATGGTGGCTCACTTCTTTGAAGCCGCCTTCAAGGCAGCAAGGAAATAGGTCCAGGGGTAGTAAGGCGCGTTGGCGTGACCGATCCGAATCAAGGCGTCCAGCGTGCGGTCGAGGCCGGCTACCGCTTGGCCGGGCTCCCCGCCACCCGACCCAGCATCCCGAAAAAATGCGGGTTCAGTTCCTTGCAGACTGCGATTACCTGCTGCAGCTGGGACGGCCGCATAGCGTCTATGCGCTCATCGGACAGATCAGTCATGCGCTTCACGTCGCCCAAAGCGCAATCCGCGAAAAGAGCAGAATCAAGAGGATCGTCGGAGGCGCCTCTGACCATGTCATTGAGCCAATCCCGGACCTGTAGAACTGTCAGTTCCCTGCAGAGCACGGCCTGCCCATCAACAACAATTTCGCGAGTGTTGGTTGTTTGCATCTTTTGCTCCGGGCAATAAAAAACCCGCCGTAGCGGGTTTGATTGTTTAGATGAAGCGGGCTAGCCCGCCAAAGAAGGCGGATATAAACAGCATGATTAAAAAGAGGATTATCACAGCAGGTATCGAGGCGATAACCCATTTCACCATGAAGAAAACCATCGACCAGAAATCCATGCGTATATCGACTACCACCACGGGCCTGGCCGCTGCGGGATTTCGAGACTCTTCCTTGCGCCGCTCCTCTTCAGCGCGCCGTTTCCGGCCCTCTTCTAAAGATTGGCGAGCGCCAGCAACGCCAACGGATAGCCGCTCCCCGAGCGTTTTGGTCTCGTAATCAAAGTTCTGATCGGTCTCATCGTAGCCCGCACCGCACTTCGGGCAGTTAGCCGGGCTTCTCTGCAACTCGCTCAGCGTCGGCTCATAGCCGCACTTCGGACACTGCATCTGGTTTCCCTCCCATTGAATGGTGAGGAATCTACCAAAACACCAGCACAGAAGCCCAGCACATGGCTGGTGAGAGGGGCTTAGTTTTTGATCAAGTCCGATACGTCTTTGGCGGCCTGAGCACTTAGCGGCAACAGGGCGTCACCGCTGCTTTCGGAACCACCGTTGTGGTGGAAGTACCGTAGCAGAGCGATCATGAGAATCGTCGGGATGGAGGCGAGCGCAAGGATGATCGGAACATCAGCTACTCCATGAGGCTTGAAGCTGATAACGATGTACCAGAGCCCAGCTGCTATTCGCCCATTACCGAAGAAAATGAAGCCCACCAGCAGCATGTAGAAGCTGATGATGAGGCCCAACGCTAGCTTGGCGAGCCCCCTTTCCCACGTATGCTTCCAGATTTTCCGCTGTAGATAGCGGTCCAGCGCACTGGGATCAATCTCGCTTTCCCCTCCCGCCAGTCCCTTGGCATCGTCGCTCATATGATTCCGATATTCCTCAGGCGAAATTCCATCGCTGCCGTGGAGACGCCGAAGACGGCAGCAAGCCGCTTCAGGTTGGTGATTTTTTCTTCGAAGATCATATGGCGGACCAGGTCGGCCGGCATCAATAGCGCAGCGGCAAACCGATTCGCAGCTACCTCGATCGGATCACGAACGCCCGCGCTCATTTGCCGATCAGTATCACGCGGGGCATCTATGTCACCGTTGACGTGATGACCAATTTCATGAGCGATGGTAAAGCGTTGGCGAACCAGGCTTTCCGACTCATTAAAGGTGATAAGCGGTCGCCCGTCGCGATAAGTATAGTGGCCACTCTCCCGGGAGCCTGGCTCTGCTGGCCGGACTTCGATACCCATCTGTTTCGCAATCGCCGCCGGATCGACCGGAAGCTTGAAGTCCCAATGATGATTGAGGACGTCCAAAGCCGTTTGCTGTGACATTCGCCCCCCTTTGCACGGCACACATGCGAAAACCCGAGGCCTTTCGGCGTTCGGGTAGGAATCGGATTTGACAAACCGATTATGTCGGCAGATGTCCGGGGTTGGCAATCATCAGCTATGTGAAATAGGTAGCAAGTGTTCTTTCCCGGCTGGCCGACCCTGAGGGCGCGGCCAGCCGGCAGTGGTTACGCCGCCACCGGCAGCTCCTTCTTAACCCGGAAGTACTTGGACTTGCCGGTGCCGACCTTGGTGGGATCGCTGATGACCTTGCAGGTAGACTCGGCGCCCATGAAGTCATCGACGCTGAGCCAGTCCTGCGAGCTGGCTGGGTTTAGGCGGCATTTCCAGAACCGGGCTTCGATGCGCTTCTTAGTGCCGGCGGCGTTCTCGCCCTCGAACAGAAGTTCCAACTCCAGACCGGAGTTGGTCAGGGCCTCGACCACATCAACCGCGGCGGACTTGTAGTCGACGGAGACGCTGTACGGCGTGCCTGGTGCTGCCGCGAGAATGGCCTGCGCCAGCGCACCGCCTGCAACCACTTCGATGCCTGAGCCGGTCATAACCCAGTCGTCGAACTCGGCGAAAGTAACGGTACCGGGCGCACCGTCCACTACGTTGGTGACGCCGTCGACCTCGAGGGGCATCTGGTCTAGCGCGATGGTGCCATCAACTGCGGCGACATGCTGCTCATCCGTGTGTGTCGCTGCCGGCACTGTAGTGGTATCACCCCAAAGAATGCCGGCCAGTACTGGCGTGAAGAACTCGCGGAAGTTGATAGCGAGACCCACGCCGGTGATGCGGTCGACGGAGTCGTACTCACCGCCCTGTGGGGTGGTGGTGTCGCCCAGGGTCAGGTTGTTGGTTTCGATGGTGGTCTGGATGGTGGAGACCAGGCCGCATTTCTGGAACGGCAGGCCGCTGCCTGAGACGCGCATTTTCAGGTGGCCGCCGATGACGAAGGTTTCTTTCTGGACTGCCATGGATCAGACCTCCTGAGAGCCGGCGGCTATGCCGCGAGCGATGAGGGTTGCGCGCTGTGCCGTGGTGACCTTGAGCTTGTCGCCCTTGGCATACGGCTTGCGCTGGTGGGTGTGAGGATTGGCGAGAGTGACCTCGACCAAGTCCGGCGCTTTTTTCAGGACGGCCGAGTCCCCTGCCTGTGCGGCAGTAGCATTGGTGGTCATGTGCATTACCTTTCGATGATGGTGTGCAGGTGCACCGGAATCAGCACGCTGGCGGCGCGCTCACCGTTGCCTGGCGGGAATTGCTCGAGCGCGCCAACCGTGATGCCTTTGATACCGCGCGGGAGCCACCGAGGGAACTGGCCCTCAGCTGGCATGAGTACGCACAGCAGATCGTGCTCGAGGTCGTCGAGCGCATCCTCGTAGTCGTCCAGCCCGACATCGACGGCGCCAATCACGTAGAAGCCGTTGAACTTGATCAGCGCTCCGGCGCCGGCTTTCGGCGCAAGGTCCTTGCCCTTCTGCAGGCAGATGATCGGAAAGCTGATGTCCGCAGACTTGAGAACCTCGTTGAACCAGCCGGTGCGTACGTTGTGCCCGGCGTTGGTCGAACAGCCGTTGGCGACGGTGACCGTGCCCAGCTGCTGGACCAGGGCCTTGCGGCCCAGGGTGAGTGGATTGCGGTTCATTTCTGCTCCATGCAAGCGGCGGTGGCAATATGGCTGTCGTCCTCGAGGATGTCCTCGACCAGATAGCGCCGTTTGCGGAAGACGAAGATGCCGCCTCTCCCTACCGCACACGGCACCGATTGTCGGCGCCAGGTGACGCCGACCGCATCGCTGCGATACAGGCCCTCCGGCCCGTTGATCTGCAGGTTGTGGTCGAGCATTAGCGGGACGTTGCGGACTATCTGGCCGTCGGGGTGGATGAACTCCCCTTCGCCGTCGCTCAGGGACGCCATGATCACGGCGTCCATGTCGGCGATGCAGTCACCGAAGCCGGCCATAGTCAGATGGTCAGCTCGCGGACGGAGGTCGGGCGGGTGCACAGGTGCAGCGGGTTGGACTGGGCCTCGCCTTCCACACCTTTGCCGAACTTCATCATTTCCAGCTTGGAGTAATACGGCATGCCCTCGGTGTTGACCGTCTCCATGTAGTCGGCCGGGGCGAAGGCGCTGATGAACAGTTCCGGTACGCCGGTCGGGATCACATATGCACGGTCATCCGCCACGAAAGGAGAGTTGCCGATCTTGCCGCGATAACGCTCCCAGCTGATGCCACCAAACTCGAACGGCTGGCGACGATCTCCCAGCAGCTGCGCAGCGCGCTCCCAGCCCAGGTAGGCCTCGCGCACATTCTTATGGCTGATGAGCTTCGCCCAGAGTGTCTTGCCGCAATAGGCATGGGCGCCGGTACTGGTAACGGTGCTGAGTGCATCTTCCTGGGCATCCAGCACTTCGACGCATTTGGCAGCTACGTCAGTATCAGGGTTATCCAGCTCCAGGCTGAAGGCCTTGGGGCGGTTTATGCCAAAGCGCTGGAAGATGTCGAACAGTACGCTTTGCCCATCGGCATCCACCACCTTGCCCTTGATGGCGCCGATGCGCTGGAACTCGTGAGTGAGGTCGAGCTGGCGGCGCGCCTTTTCGATACGACGAGCAACGTAGGCTTGCACCTGCATCAGCTCGGTGAGGCTGCCGACGGCGCGGATGCCCTGAATCTCGTCCGCGAGAATCTGGAAGGTCTGCGGCAAGTGCACGGTGTTGAACGGAATCAGCGAGCGCTTATCGCCGGTCACAGCCTGACCAGGCGCGCCACGTGCAGCGGCCTTGACCAGGGCCAGGGTCATACCGTCCTTCTCGATCTGTACGACGGTACTGGCGACGCCCTGCTCCTCGAACAAGCCGGCGGCAGCGATCTGCCCCGGCAATACGTGGTCTTCGTTGATGACGGTGAGCAGCGCGTCGACGCCGAACGCCTCGTCCTGAAAAATGGTGATCTCGGCCATGTTGGGCTCCTAGAAATGCGAAGCCCCGCAGTTGCGGGGCTTGGGGTATTGGGATTGCTGCGAATGGCAATCAGGGGCGGATGATGATGCCCTTGGCCAGCAGGTCGGCGCGGCCGTTGGCGTCCAGGCCAGCGAGCAGCCGCTCGATCACCTCGGCGTCGCGCATCACGCCGACGGCGCGTACATCGTTCACGCTGGCATCCACCGAGGCGAAGAGGATGCCGCTGGCCGTACGGCGACCATCGTCAGTGCCGGCTTCGTCGTATCCGGTGTATTCGCCCAGATTCGCCAGCACAGCCAGGGTGAGGCCATCGCCTACAGCGAAGTCGGTCGAGCCATCGCTCAGGGTGAATGTCAGCCCGCCGCCAGTGAAAGGCTGACCCACGGTACCCGTACCAACCAGCACACCGGTCGGGTCGACCAGATCGAACTTGCCGCCGTTGGCGGCGGCCTCGGTGATGGTGAGGCTGTAGGCGCCGCTGATGGCCGCACTGGTGACGGTCACCGAACCGACAGTGCCGTTACCGGTGTTGCCGGCATCGGCCGCTGGAGTCAATGCGTTGGTGGCGGTGATCAGGGCGATCAGCGTGCCAGCCTTGAGGATGCCGGAGCCGGCGGCGATGACCACCTCCTCGCGGCTGCGGGTGCCGTTGGCCTCCGAAAGGAGGAACTCGCCGGCGTACACGCCTTCGGTTTTGATGGTCATGCTTGTTTTCCTCCTTTCGAGGCTTGGTTGCGGCGGCGGGCGTAGACCTCACTCGGCGCCGGGGGTTGGTTCGCGCTGGCTTGGGGGCCATCGTCTAGCGGAGGCAGGTTGCTGATTTCCACCTGGCCGCTGTTGTTGGCCAGCTTCTCGAACAGCTTCGCCTTGGCCTGTTCGCCGGTTAAGCCGGCCTCGATCAGGGCCTCGGCTTCGTTCGGGAGATTGGCTACCAGGCAGGCGGCGCGAACATCCTTGGCGCGGTTGAAATGAGCTTGCACAGCCTCGCTGCTGGCCAGCGCGCTGGCACGAATCAAGTAGCTGACGCAGTTGCTCAAGCCCGCTTGCGCGCAGTCCGCCGCAAGCTTTGCGGCCAGCTCCGCTTCTGGTGTCTGGGGTTGCGGGTCGGGTCCCGTGGTCGGTTCCGGCTCGGGCGTTGGCTCAGGTTTTGGCTCGGGCTCGGGGGGCTGCTCTACTTCGCCCACCAGACGCAGAGCCGCTTCGGGCACGTTGCGGTAGCGGTTGAGAATCTTGCCGAGCGGGGCATTGTTCACCAGCGGTTCGGCCTCTCCGAACACATCGTCAACGAAACCGTGGGCCTTCGCCTCGCTGGCGGTGAGCCAGGTGGTGTCGTTGATCATGCGGCGCAGCTCTGCGTCATCGATGGTCAACGCACGGTGCTGGTAGCTGGCGACGATGCCCTCGAAGGCCTTGTCCATCATGTCGGCCATCTTGCGCAGCTCGTCGCTGTCGCCGGCCATGAAGGTCCAGGGGTTGTGGATCATGAACATGGCGTTGTCTGCCATGGTCACGCGATGCGCGCCGCACACCGCCACGCTGCCGGCACTGAAGCACGCGCCATCGATCTGGCCGGTGCAACGCTCGCCCAGCGCTCGCAGCGCGTTGTGGATGGCGATACCGTCGAAGAGGTCGCCGCCGACGGTGTCGAAATGCACCAGCACCTGCGAGACGCCGTCGTCCACTTCTTTGAGGTCGCGGATGAAGTCTCCCGAGGTCACGCCCCAGAAGCCGATCTCGCCATAGATGTAGATTTCGATCGGCTTGCCGCCCTCCTCGCCGGCCGACTGGATGCTGTACCAGTGTTCGGCGTTGAGCTGCGGCGCCCCTTGGGCACGGTTGAAGATACGCGGCTGCTCCAGGGTGCTGATGCCCCAGCCACCCAGCATGACCGCCAGCGCGAGGCGGTTGGTCATATTCATCATCGGGTTTCCTCTTTGTCGCCCGCCAGCGCGGCCGTGTCGGTGGTGTAGTCAAGGCCGAGCGTCTTGGCCCGGGCGTTGTCGTCGGCGTTTTCCTGGTCGATGACCTCTGCGTCGTAGCCGCTTCGCAGTGCGTGTTCGCTGCGGCTGGCCAGGCCTCCCTTGATCTCGAGCAGCTTGCCCTGCACGTCCTGCACGGGGTGCATGTAGGCCCAGCCTTGTGGTACCCAGCGGGTGCGCAGGTAGTCGCGGCGCTTCGCCTGGTAGTCCGGCAACGCGATGGCGCCGGACAACCAGGCGGCGTCGAGCCATGCAGCCCGCACCGGACGGCACAACTGGAACACGTACACACCGAACTGCAGCTGCTCAATACGGCGGCGGAACTCGTTCAGCAGCACACGTAGGACGCGGTCGCTGATATCCGCCATATCGCCAGTCAGCAGCTCGTACGGCAGCTCGATACCGGCCGCAGCAGCCATGAGCTGTTGCCGCATGAAGTCGACGTAGGTGTCACCCGCGGAGGGCGGGTCGGAGAACACGACTTCCTCGCCTTCAAGCAGCTCCTGCATGGTGCCCGGCTCCATCGCCACCATCGGGGTGCCGTCGGTGTCGGTGGTGAAGGGCTTGCCGGTCACCGGGTCCACGGTCGGCGGGCCATCCGGTCGAGGCTTGGTGATAAAGCCGGCAAAGAGGTTGGCCACTTCCTGGCGGAAGAGCACCGCGTCGTCGTAGTTGTCGAGCGACTTGAGCCGCAGCAGCACCGGCGCCAGACGCGGGATGCCACGCAGCTGACCACCTTCGAGGGGCTCGAAGATATGAAGCACCTCGGTTGCCGGGATGCGATGCAGTGCGTTGTAGGTGGTTCCGATGGCTCGCGCATCGCCGGGGTGGTTCTTCCACATCCAGTAGGCCACGCGGCGCCCGACCTGGTCGAACTCGATGCCTGCCCGCACCACGTTGCCCTTGCGGGTGACGAAGTTGCGGTCCAGCGGGACGAACTCAGGCGGCAGGATCTGCAACTGCAACGGCACAGCCAGGCCGTCCTCGGGCTTGCGGTAGCGCAGTCTGACGAAGCACTCGCCAGACTCTTCAACCATCCGCGCGATGACGCTTTGCTGGCCGTAGAAGTCGGTCAGGTTGTCGGCATCCGACTCGTCGGTCCAGTCGCTCCAAAGCTCGTTGATGGCGCTGCGCAGCGCAGGGTCCTTAATTTGCGCACGGGGCGTGATGCCAGTACCGATCAGGCTGCTGACCCGCTTGGAGATTCCGCTAGCGGCCCAGGGGTTGTTGCGCACTGCGGCCTTGGAACGCTTGCGCAGCGCGGGCAGTGCTGGAATGGCGACTGCGTTGAGCGCGGCCTCCGGCGCGTCCCAGCCTTGAGCGCGGCGACCATTGCCGGCGCCCTCGTAGCTGTTGACCACCTGAAGGCGGGGTGACTTGGCACGGATTCGATAGCCCATCACGCCCCCTTGCCACGGCTGTAGAGGCGAATCTGCCGGGGCCTGCCGTCGCGGGATTCCCGTGCGGCCTCGACGGCGTACTGCTCCTCGAGCATGCGCAGGCTGGCGAGTGATGCACGATCCAGACGGCGATCGCCTTTGCTGACGCTCTGCCCTTTCTCCAGCAATTCCTTGATCGACGCCCGGACTTCATCCAGGCGCTGTTGTGCGCTTGCCATAGGGCGCCCTCGTCTCATCGTTTCAGGTAGGCGCTGCGGGAAACCCGGCGCGCGTTTGTCGCTGGCGCCGGCGGACTGACCGCCGTTGGAGGGGTGCGTGATTCGGGCTCGGGATCCGATCGGGTCGTATTGGCGACCGGTTGCGCGAACAGGCTTCCCTGGCTGACCGCGCCCCGCAGCTTGCTCCACTCGGCTTCGTGGTACCGGTGAAGGCCCAGAAACTGGGCGGCTGCTTGGTTGTAAACCAGCAGGTCGAGCACTTCGTTGCGCTCGGCCTTACCCTTGACCCAGACGGTGCGCTTGTAGCCCTTCACGTATTGAGTGATCTTCCGCTCGGCGACGGCTTGGTCGTAGAACTCATCGGGCAAGTCGTTCGAGAAGTGCAGCGCGCCAGGGCCATCGGCGAACGGGTAGCGATTGTAGATCCAGTCCTTTGCGGTGTCGGTACCGATGATCCAAAGTTCGGCGCCCTGTTTCTCGGTCTGGCCGTTGTGCTTCACGTCGACCTTAGACGGGCGCTGAGCCAGAACCGGCCGGCCGGGCTTGCTGGCCCCCTTCACTGCGAACACATTGCGCCAGCGGCGCAGGCGGGTGAACTGGTAGACCTCGTCGGTGTGGTGACCGCCAGAGTCGATAGCCGTGGCGCAGATGGCCATTTCAACGCCCGACATATGCCGGTAACGACGCTTGAGCTGCTCGTCCAGGGCCTGCCAAGTGCGCGGGTCGGCAGGGTCGCCAGGCACCACTGCGAAGTCCACTACCCAGCGCTCCAATCCCTCGCCCCAGCCAATCACCAACATTTCCAAACGGTTGTGCTGGACGTCCACTGCGGCGGTGAGAATGAGCGCGCCAGTCGGCACCTCGCCAAGTCTGTAATCCTCGGCGCGAGCCTTGAGCTCGCTCGCCTTGGTCATCTCCTGCGCGGCGTCCCACACCAGCGCCAGGCGGGTGTTGTAGAACACCTGCATAGGCTCGTTATCGCCGCGGTCGGCGGCCTGCTTGGCTTTGTCGTACTGCTTGGCCAAGCTCTGCCAGGACAACCACCCGAGCGGCGAATAGAGCGCGTTGAGGTGGAAGCCCACCGTTTCGCCGTCACCTTGTGCCGTTGCCCTCCACTCGCCAGCCAGCAGCATGGCCGTCTTGTGGTGCTCTTCGATCAACGCACCACAGGCCGGATTCCCGCACAGGTAGTCGACTCGTTTGTAGTCGTCCGTCCACTTGAGGTTGGCCCAGTCCAAAACCTGGCGCTGCCCGCAGTGCGGGCACGGCACGAAGTAGCGGCGCTTGTCGCTGGCTTCGTACAGATCGTCGATGCGCGAGGCGCCCTTTATCGTCGGCGAGCTGGAGAAGTAGAACTTCGCCTTGCGTCCGAACGTGGTGCCGCGGGCCTCGGCCAGCTCGATGGGATCACCTTCGCTATCTACATCGACGTCCCAACGGTCGATCTCGTCGCCGTAGATGTAACGCGCAGACATCTCTGCCAGGTTGGCAGCAGAGCCTGCAGTGGTGCAGTAGAGCGTGCCGCCTTCAAATTCCTTGGTGTCCAGCGTATTGCGGGCATCACGTGAACGCGGTTTGGCGACGCGCTTGCCCAGTTCCGGTACCGCCTTGATCGTCTTGTCGATCCGGCTGGAGACCCGACGCGCCAGCTTCTCACTGGGCAGCAGCGCGAGGATGTTGGCCGGCGCCATGTGGATGTTTCCGCCGATCCAGTTCAGAGCGATCTGCGTCTTCATCATTTGCGAGGCGACCATGGTCACCACGCGTTTGCATGGGTGCAGCGGCGACAGGCAGCGCATCGGCTCGCGCGCGAATGGAGTGCGGTCGGTGTGGTACTTGCCAGGCTCAGCGGCGCCGGTGTCCTTTGGGATCCGCTGGTATTCGTCAGCCCACTGGTCGATCCAGAGTTCGGGGTCCAAGTGCAGGCCCCGCAGGTATGCCGCACGGTACGTGGCGGCACCGTCGGCATACGCGTGTTGCATGGCTAGTTAGGCTCCTTCGCCCCCTGTTCCAGCTCGGCATCCAGCTGCACCAGGCTGGCGGCATCCTCGAGGACGCTGCGCAGCAGCTCGGTCAGGCGTCGTTCCATTTCCCAGGCATCGGTTATCGCGATCAGCTCACCGGCCACTTTCGGCGGAAGGCCAAGGATCAGGTCGCGCAGCGTGCGGGCTGTGTTGAAGGCAGCAAGGTCGACGGTCTTACGTTCGACCAGCTCGCCACGGCCCTTGAGAAACTCGTCCTCAGCCAGCAGCGCGAGGAAGTGCTCCCGGTGCGCCCGAGCCTTCTGATAGGAGTCGCCGCTACCCGCTGGCGGCATGCTGGACGGCGGTGCGAGTGGGGTGACCAACGAATGCACGCCCTTCTCGGCACGCTCACGCTGGTGGCGCTCCGCGACACCAGACTTGCTGGGGTCAGAGGTTTCGCCAAGCAGCGCAAGGGTAGCTTCGACGTCGACCTTCTTGCCGTCCTCGGTCAGCACCAGGCGGCCTTGCTTGCCCAGTTTGGAAACATACGGCCGAGACCAGCCGCGGCTATCCGCGAACTCAGCCTTTGTCATGACCGTCATGCATTCACCTGTTAACCGAAACAGCACGAGGGTTAACCGATTAACCCCCGATTAACTAACTTCCAACCCCAGCCACTAGCGCGAAAGCGGGGCCCGAATTACCCGTGGCTGGATCGGCGGCCAAGGGGCCCCCGACACGTTGCGCAGGCGGGTATCACCGGCGCCGTGTTGCCAACGCTCGCGCCATAGCTTTCTCGAACTCGATCGGCAAGACATCCGTGGCGACAGTCTCAGCCGTGCCGAAGAAGTCGAAGCGCTTGCTGTACGAGGGGCGCCGACCGAAGACCAACACCATGCGGATGTTGTTGCGACTGCCTTTGCCCCAGCCCAAACGCTCGGCAATCCCTATCGGAGTCCGGCCTTTACGAATCAGGAAGTAGCGGCGATTGCCCTTGCGCAGGCTGCGGACGCTGTCAGTCGCGTTGGCGTCATAACCTTCTTGAGTGAAGAGGCCAGCGCCGGACAGCATCTTCGTCAGCTTGCCGCGACCGATGTTGCCGTGCCGGTCCAGCTGCAGCTTGTCGCCTGGCAACACGTACCGCCCTGCTCCGAGCGCGCCTCGCCGGTACAGCATCTTCTCCGTGCCCTTGTAGTCACGGCCACCACCGTAAATCTGCGGCGCGAGATACTCGGCAGCTGGCGTTCCGCCTGCGTCCGGCCTCTCATCCTTCAGCCAGACTCGCGCTTCCATCCGCTCCTTCGTCGCCGGCTCGATGAACACACTGTTCAGCGTCCACCGCGTCGGTCGATCGAACACCGACTTCATCTCCTCGACCAGCGCCTTCCTCACCTCCTGCGCAGCGTTGGTCAGCGACAGGGCAGCCGCGAACGGCAGCTGCTCACGCTCGAGTCGATCCAGCGTTTGCAGCCGTTCGCGCATTCCAGTGAAGGTCACCTTGATCATCAGAACGCCTCACCGCACCGAACCCGTCCGCCTCTCGTGCCGTCGCCGCTCCACGCCATCCCAGTCGCTCGAGCGAAACACGCCGGCCAAGTTGCCGCCGCTCTGCCAGATGGCCCAGGCCAACACCGCCAGCAGCACGACCAGCGGCCACGCCATAGCAGGCACGCGCAGGTCGCCGGTCAGGATGTAAATCACCGTCGAGCCGGCGCAGCCCATAACCAGCGCCGCGAGGCACGAAACACCACGGCGGAAGCGCGAAGCCCCGCGCCGATAGGTGAACAGCCGCACGAACAGCACCAGGCAGATAAGGAATGTCACCTGCGTCAACAGAGCACTAACCATCCGCGCCTCCGTCACTGATCGATGGCACACCGCGTCGGCGGATCGCAGCCAGCGCCACGGTCACCACCAGCACCGCCGCGCCGAACGCGGCTGGGCCTGGATAGGCGAATGGACGAAAGCCCCAGAACTCCGCCTCCACGATGGCCGGCGCGAACTGGTAACCCATCACGCCTGACACCATGAAGAACAGCAGCCGCTTCCAGATCGGCAAATCATGCGTCGTCGTCACGTACACCAGCGCACCCAGCAGCGCACCGACGGCTGCGTCGCCGTTCACGCCAGCCATGAATCCGGCCAGGCCGGCACCGGCCGCACCTGCAACCACAACGCCTGCCGTGGTGCTCGTTGGCTCAGCCATGCAAAGTCTCCAGCGGCAAAGAAAAAGGCCCACCGTTGCGGGTGAGCCTTGGAATGGATGCCCCCTCTCGGGGGCTGGCCTGCCGGGGAACAGGCCGCGACACAGCACGTCGCTTGGTGGTTATCGCTGCGGGCGCAGCTCTACAACCATGCGCACTTTCTACAGCCGACATGCAACGGCGTAAACCCTCGAATTACGCCCCTCTCGAATTCTCCGCGAATGCTCCCGCAATCCTCCCCCAATCCTCGAAACACACCGGACGAACGGCCATCACGCAGCCCCCTTCGCCGCCGCCTTCACCGCCCGCGCCGCAGCCTTGCGCTCACCTTCACGCCGCCGCTCGGCCACCAGCGCAGCCCGCGCGGCATCGCGCGCCACCCGTGCCCGCTTCACCGCCGCCGCATGTGCATCCGTGCCCCGCTCCGCCGCCTGCAACCGCGCCAGCGCCACCGGCCACTCCGCCATCAGCTCCGCGTGCAGCTCATCCACCTGCGTCCGATACGTCCGCATCGAGATCCCCAGGCGCGCACACTGCGCCGCCACCGCCACCGCCTGCGGCCCCTGGCAGTAGCGCACATGCGCCAACCGCTGCAGCACCCGCCCACGCGAGCCAAGCCCTAGCGGCGCATCCTTCGCCAGCCCGTCCAGCGCCATCGTCACCGCCTGGCTCGCACGGCTGATCGCCACCGCGCACTCCACCAGCGACAGGCAACGATGCCCGCCCACGCCGCCCGGCGCATCGTCACCCAGCCGGCCCAGCGGCGAGGCTATGGCCACATCCAGAGCAGGGTCCACAACCTCACGGCCCCACGCCTGCAACAGCACCTCCATCGCCTCGATCATGCTTCACCCCCGACCCGACACAAAAACACCGAACCCAACACAAACCCGACACACTTAAAATCCTTACAAATCAATACCTTCAAAGCATCTGTGTTGAGTGTGTTGGGTTTGTTGGGTTTTTCAGCCCTCGCGTAGAAAAAAAACCAACCGTCACCGGTGCCGGCAACCAATCCCGAGCGCGATGCACGCATGCGCGCGCGCGCGTAAAACCCGACACACCCGACACACACCGCCGCAAGCCCCGCCGTTACTGGCCTGCCGCTGTGTTGGGTTGCAAAACCAAACCCGACACAACCCGACACACCCGACACACATTTGCGCCAAATCATGCCGCCACCTCCTTGACGTGATCCCAACCATCCACGTCCCAGCCCGCCAGCTTCGCCCGCGCGCGCCACTCCCTCACCTGCTGGCCAAGCGCAGCGGCTTTCAGAGATAGGGGCGGGAAAGAGCCCTCCTCCTCGCCTTCCCCCGCATCCGGCAGGAAGAACGCACCGAAGCGCCGATCATTGCCGTCCGTCCACGGAATCGGCCGCGGCGTCTTGCCGACTTCCGAACTGATGAACAAGCTGAACTTCGTCTGGCTCATCGCGTGCTCGCGGTTGCGCTGGCACCACTCCAGAAACAGCGCATACAGGTCCGTCGACAGGCACGCGCCCCACAGCCCCTTGCCCATCTCGCCCACCCGCCACTGATGCAAAAACGTCTGCCACCCCGCACGGGACAGCGCCACCAACCGCTGACGCGCATCCGTCTTCGGTGGCCGCGTGCGCTCATTGAAGTCGCCCAGGTCCACATCCAGCAGCCAGCCATACAGCGCCGCCACCCCACCGTTCGCCAGCTCCGCGCCGATCGCCCGCTGCCGTTCCTCCGGCAACGTCTCCAGCGGCCACATCACCAGAAACCGGCGGTCCGACTCACTGATCGGCCACGGCATGATCTCGTTCGAGAGGAACACCGCATTCATGTGGTTCGCCTCCTCCCAACCGTTGATGAACTTCGACTCCATCCGCACCGTCTTCCCGGTGATCAGATGCTTGATCTTGCCCACCTGGTTGTAACGCTGGTCCCGGCTTACCACCTCCTCGAACACCGCCCACAGCTTCCGGCTCTGCCACGCATTGAAGTTACTCTCCAACTGCGTCTGCCCCACCGTCGCCGCATACGGCCCGTACAGCGCCCCCAACGTATCGGCGAACAGCAGACTCTTGCCCGAGCCCTCCATCACCGAATGCATCAGCACCGCCGTATCCAGCTTCGCGCCCGGGTGCTGCAGCGGAAAGGCCAACCACTTCACCAGCCAATCCAGCGGCGCTGGCTCGTGGTTGCACAAAAAGGAGATCAGCCACCGCAGGTTCTCGCACGCCTTGTCATTGCGCACCGGCTCCAGCGGCAGCCCCTCGAACGTGTTGATGTACACCGCCGGGTCTTTCGTCATCGTCGGGTCGAACACAATGTGATCTACATCCACCGTCCGCCGCTCCGCGCTGTTCAGCCACAACGCATACGCATCGCCCAGCGCCATCTTCACCGCGCCCTCCGGGATGCGCCGCTTCTTCTCGCGGTCCCACACATCCTTCGTCCCATCGATGTACACATACCGCTGGATGGGCGTCATCCCCAGCGCACCGGCCTTCTTGCCAGCCATCCGCCGCGCCTGCTCGATCTCGCGCACCTCATCCGCGCCGATCAGCTTCTTGCCCGCATCCTCCGCCCAGCCCTTCGCCAACGGCTTCGTCACCAGCGCCTCGAACGCGGTCTTCTTCATCACCGCTTTCTTATCCTGGTCCCAGACGTGCGTCGTGCCTTCCACCAGCGCAAACCGCCGCAACACCTGTGCCGCCGTAAACCCCGCCCCCGCCCCCCCGCTTTCGGAGGAGCCGCCCGGCGCCGCGGCTTCGTCAGCGGATGGGGTCGGGGAAGGCTTACCACCAGCAACCGCAGCAGTAAGCTGCTCCGTCACCGCCTCCAGCCCCCACGCCACATGCACATCGTTCCAGTCCTGCCCCGCCTCGGCTTCAGCCGGCAGCGTAGGGAACGCCGCAATACCGCCAACCTCTCCCGCCGCCGCTTCCGCCTTCTTTCGGCCCGGGTTGCCCGGCTTCGTCGGGTCGTCATCGCCGGCCAGCACCAACAGCGCATCCGGGCACTGCGCCGCCAGGTCGCGCGCCACCGCCGGCATGTTGCCGGAGTCCAGCGCCATCGCCACGGGCCAGCCCTTCGCCATGTGCACGCTCGCCGCCGTCGCATAACCCTCGGCCTCGGCGATCACCGCCGCACCGTCCAACTCGCCCAGCACATGCCGGCATCCCGCCTTGCGCCCGTACTTCGGGAACAGCTTCGTGCCCTGCTCGTTGATCGCCTGCAGGCTCCACAACTTCCCCGCCGCATCGCGCAGCGGCACCGCCACAGTGCCGGCCTTGAACATCAGGAACGACAGCGAATCCGGTCTGGGCTTCGGCATGTGCGCGAAGAACTCCCGCGCCTCGCTCCCCACCCACACATCGCAGCGCTGGCGCTCATCATCGATGGCCAGCACAACCGTGTAGTGGAAAAAGCCCACACCAAAAGCCCCCACCTGCTTGCGTTCCAGGTAGGGGCTTTCGCCTTGCGGCTTACAGTGCTTCGTCCAGATCAGCTCGCACGCGGCGGCCACGGCCTCACGCATCACCTGCGCCCGCGCCTCGTCCGCCTCGATCTCCGCCTGGCGCACAGCACGGCGCGCTTCCGCTTCGGCATTCAGCCGGCGTTTCTCCTCGGCGGTCATCGGCTCGCGGCGCGGGCGCCACCCGTTGTCCTTCGCCAGCTTGATCACCGTGCCCATGCCCGTGCCCGCCTTGCGGAACGAGCGCCACACCGTTTTCGCATCGGCCGCGTTATATCCATCGCCGGTCGCGCTCCAGGTATCCCAGGCATCGAACCCAGCGCTGGCAAACTCCGCCTTGATACCCATCCCCACCTGCAACCACGTATCGCGGTCATCCGCGCGGATGAATTGCAGCAGCTCGGCAAGGTCGGCCAGGGTGAGAGGTACGCGGTCAGACATGTCTGTTCCCTCCCACCATCAAACGCCGGTTCAGGCGGCCGGCTGCGCTTCGCTCAATGCCTGCGCGAGGGACAGCACCCGCGCACGCTTCGGCGCCTCGAACGCGGTGCAATTGGTCAGCGCTAGGTCGCCGTCCCGCAGTCGCGCTCGGCCATCCCAGTTGTCTACGATTCGCTCGCAGCCCAACGCTTCCTTTAACGCTGCGGCATTCGTGGTCTTGCCCGCGCCCTGCGGCGCTACGATGATGATCAGCTTGTTCATGGATGGCCTCACTGGAGTAAAAAGCATGTTGAAGGGCGAACTGCGTCAAACCCACTTCCCCTATTGCCTCGATCGGCTGGAAGACGGCAGCTACGTGTTGCTCAACCGTAACTACAAGCCAATCGGGTTCATGACGGGCGAATGGATCAACTACGAAGAACACCCAATAGGCATGAGACTTCCAGGCCTCACTGAAACACTCGCCGCCGAGCTGGACGTCCGCGGTCGAGCGAATCTGGATCGAATCTATTTCTACAATGACGGCTGCCTGCCCACTGAAAGCGCTGAGCACATGCAGGTGTACCTGGCGCGACTGGCCAAGCTGATGGCGCTGCGCATTGAGGAGTGACGCACCGCAGGGGTGAGCATTAGCCACGCTTCACCCCCGCATTCCGCTTGTCCTCGAACACCTGGCACTCCACGCACAGCCGGCACCCTTTCACCGCCTCGCGCCGGGCTGGCGGAATCTCCACGCCGCACTCCTCGCACTCGCTCAGGCTCACGCCCTCATAACGCACGCGGGCGGCAATCGCCGCCTCCCGTTCGTCCAGCTCGCGCTGTTGCGCCATCTCGAATGCACGCTCATCCATGACAGCTCTCCTCCATCGCCTGCTCGGCGCCGGCGACGATCCCGAGAATCCCCCCGACCATCCGGTTCGCGTGGTAGCGCAGCGTCTCCACCTCATGCGGCTCCCAGCAGTTATCCGCTGCGCCGTCATGCAGGCTGCCGACAAACTCACCCTCGGCCTGCAACAGCGCGCCCAGCGCCTTCAGCGCATCGCGCGTCGCTGGTACCGGCTGCGGCACGAACGCCACCGCCCCGGCCGGGCGCACCAACGCCGCCAGCAGGCGCGGATCGCGCGTCGTAGCGACGATCTCCTCAATGAACTCAGGGTGAATCGGGCGGTGGCCCTCAGGGTTGACGCGCTTGCTCAGCTCGTCCGGGTCCATGCCGATGGTCAGCGCCACCGCGTTCTGGCCCCCTGTTGCGTCGCGCGTGGCGCGGTACAGCGCCTGGCGGGTATTCAGCACCGGGCCTTTGCCCGGTAGTAGGTCTCTGCGGCTCATGGCTTTAATGCCCCGGTAACGCTGTAGCCAGCTGCAGGGCAGTTGCCCTACAGTTGGCTCACAGCTCGCGACCTTCCCGATACGTGCTGTGTCCTCGGGTCGCGGGTTGAGGGAGTCAGGGGTGGTACCCGTCTCCCGGACCGCTGGGTCAAGGCTCTTACTTTGGTGAGTGGGCGCCTTGATTCCAGCCTCTACATCAACCTGCCGCCGTGGCGACAGGTTTGTTGCTCTTGGCCCTATGCCGGCTCCGGTCTGCTGGTGAGGCTCCCGGAGCCGGCCTCCGCCGCCTGAATCCTTGTGCTGTGTCCGGCGAGGTGTGCCTTGGTGAGTGTCAGGCTGCTGATTTACGGGGAGCTGCCGACTCTCGCAGCTCGGCAGCATTGAATGGCGAACCATTTGCTGCAGCCGCAGCTGCAAGCCGCTCGACGTAATCGGTCTCACCGGTGTACTCGGTGCGCGGGAGAGCGTCCGCAGCAAGCCACTTGTAAACGGCCCTTACGCTGACGCCGCATGCCTGCGCTGATGCCTTGGCGCCGCCAGCACATCGAACCGCGTCTTTTACTGAGCTCATCTCGTGGCTCCCGGTCAAACTGTGAACTTGCGGTACATGTTATGACGGAACTGAAAGTACATGCAAGGGCGTGCGAAATTGAACCTATGGTTCAGCATGAAGAAATCCGCGCGGCGTTTTCGAAACGCCTCAAAGCAGCACTAGCCGCCAAGGGCATCGAGTCCTGGGGCGCTGGCGCACGCCTCGCTAAAGTCGCCAGCGTCACACCGAAGGCAGCCAGCAAGTGGCTCAACGGAGAGTCAATCCCGGGCCCAGGCAAGCTGCTGGCGATAGCACAGGAGCTTGAGGTTCGCCGAGAGTGGCTTCAGTACGACGAAGGCCCGATGCGCGTCCCGCAGACACCCTCTGAGCCAAATGTGGAGACCGGCCCGGAAATCGTCACCCCTTATCGCCCGATCAAGATCGTCGGCACCGCGCAGCTGGGCAACGAAGGCTACTGGTACGCCTTGGACGGTGACGACGGAGTGGTCGACGTACCCTCTCGCGATCCTGACGCCTACGCATTGCGCCTGCGCGGCGACTCGATGGCCCCGGCGATCCGCTCGGGGTGGATCGCTGTCTGCGAACCCAACCACTCATGGGTACCAGGTGAATACGTGCTGATCTCCCTCACCAGCGGAGAAAGCATGGTCAAGGAACTGCTATACGCCAACGACACCGAGGTCAGCGTCATGTCCGTCAACGACGCCTTCGGCCGCCGTACCATCCCGGTCGAGCAGATCGAAACCATCCACTACGTCGGTGCGATCTTGCCGCCTAGTAAGGTCAGAGTATAAGTTGCACCTACCTTCAGCCTGATGCGCCCCTCAGTTTCGGGCTACATATGCTCTCTACTTCGAAGCGGGCATAGATAGCGCCACGTAGGAGATAGTATGAATAGGGATTTCGTACCGCACGATTTTTCTGGATCTAACGCAATCACCCATAGCGGTATCGCTAAGCATTTCAATACGGTCAAACCTTGTGATGCCTTGGCTGAATTAGTCTGGAATGGTTTTGATGCTGGCGCTAACAATATTACGGTCACCATTACGAGAAACCAGCTTGGCGGCCCTGAATCCATTTGCATTCTGGACGATGGCGCTGGCATTAACTTCCGAAATCCCGAAGAGAATTTTCAAAGATTTAACGACTCCTTAAAAAGAGACTCTTACGACACACATGGATCGCATGGACGCGGGCGGCTAGCGTTCCACAAAGTCTGCCACACCGCCACTTGGTTCACGAGATATTCCGGCGAAGATGCAAAAATCGTTGTAAGTAGCGAAAACCTGAGCAAGATGAGCGGCACGACAATCGCTTCATCGCAGCAACACGCACTTGTAGCTCAGCAAAAGTCCGGAACATGCGTAGAGCTTTCCCAATTCCCAGGATTACTCCCTAGCGACGAGCAGATCGCCGACGAGTTCAGCAAGGAGTTCGGCGCACATCTTGTCTTGATGCCCCACAAACGCCTGCGCGTGAACTCTATTAGAATTGAGCCGCAAGAACATACCCTTCACAGCACCACATTCCAAGTCAGAAACACTGTTTTTGATGTGGATTTAATTGAATGGCATGAAAAGCCTCGCTCCGAAAAGTCATACCTGCATTTCGTATCTACCAGCCAAAAAGTCCTTCTCAAGCAGTACAGCAGTCTCAACAAAAAGCCCGGGTACTACACATCTATCTTCATCAAGTCGCCCGCTCTAGATTATTACTCATCAGATCGAGATGGCTTATCCGAGCCGATCTCTGCTTTTATTGAAGGCGAAACCTGTAAGACGCTCTTGAAGGAACTGAACACCTTCATGCGTCAGAAGTACGCTGAGTTCTTGATTCGACTAGCTCAGGAAAAGGTTGACCAGTACGAAGAGAATGGGGATTTCCCTCCATATAGCGACCTTGATGCTGCCGAATCTGCGTGGCGTCTCCAGCACGTCAAGGAAATCGTAAAAGCTGTTCTGATTCGAGAACCGAAGATCTTCGTCGGCAGCAATAAAAGCCAACGCAGACTTATTATAAGATTATTAGACAAGCTGGCAGTCTCAAACGAGAATAGTGCGATATTCGATATCCTCGAAAGCGTCCTTAAGCTGGATGACAGCACTATGAACAAATTAGCGGATCAGCTAAAGAAAACAAAGCTAGACAACATTGTTCAAACGATCGAAGTATTACAAAATCGGGAGCTAGCGATTAGCCAGCTTAAACAAATCATGAACATTCACTTTAATGAAGTTCGTGAAACTCCCGACCTTCAAGCCATCATAGAAAACAATACATGGCTGTTCGGCGCTTCTTATGACATTCTTGGCGCCGAAGAAGAGAGCTTTACCGCGATCGCGAAGAAGCTTAGAGATAAAATTGATGACGTAAACGAAATTTCGCATTCAGATGTGTCAGAAGGCGCAACCATTGAGGGCTGCAACAAACAAGTCGACTTGCTCCTGGTACGCAGAAAACCGCAATTCGATGCTAGGAACAGGAAATATTTCCGCTGCATTATCGTTGAAATCAAGCGTCCTGGCGTTGCGCTGAACAACAAACACCTCCGCCAGATTGATGAATACGCGTCAATTCTGAGCAACTATCCAGAATTTAATAGCGAATTAATGAAATTCGAACTTATCCTGGTAGGCCGAACGATCTCCAAAGAAGCTCACCTTATACATAGCAGGCTGCGGACGTCGCAGATTCATGGCGAAAACGGCCTGATCACTAGTGACGATAAGATTAAGACCTACGTCAAAACTTGGCCGACAATTTTTGATGAGTTCGAGCTCAGCAATGAATATTTGCTAGAGAGGCTGAAAACCCAGCGAGCTGATCTCTCCGCAATGACTAAAGACGAGCTCTTGAGCAGTTTGCAGGGCAAAAGCGAAGAGGCTCAACCGGCCTAGATACGAGCGTTAGGTGTTTACAGCATTATCTGCGCATATTCTTTACATGTGGCACCACGCCCCCACGCTAAACCGTTGCCCGAGCTTCCCACTGCTACTACTGTACAAAGATACAGAAGTCAGGAGGATTCTCATGCAAGGGCCAGCATCGTTCACCCACCCATCGCAGCTCTCGACCTACCACCGGTTGGTGCGCCGGGTGAAGCGCACCATCACCACACCGCGCGCCCAGCGCGAATGTCAGGCCAATCTCGCCCCGCAGCAGGATGACCGGCCCGAAGACTGGGAGCGCCTGCTGGATGAAATTCAGCAAACGGACGGCGTCGCCATGACCAAGCGACCAGACGGCAGCGTTCACCTTCGCTGGCTATCCACTGCCGCCAACGCATGTACCTACGGTACAGATAACCTATTGACTTAAGTGAACCTGTAGTACATATTCGGTTGCGTACCCACTCACCACGGGATCGCGACAATGGACACAGCACAGCACAGCAGCACCCGCTGCCCGGTCTTTCTGCACCCGGCAGCGGCATCCAACCCTTTCACCGTACGCCGCATTGAACGTGAAACCGGCCTGATCGCCCACGTCACCCTGCGTACCGCTCAACTCAAACGCCACACCCGCCCCACCTTCGAGGACTTCGGTCCGTTTGGAGGGGATTGTGCATGAGCACCTTTTCGCTCACCAAAGGCAGCGAATCCGCGCTCGCCATGCTGGCCCGCCAGGCTGGCAGCGAAACCCTGCTGCTCACCCAGCCCGCCCGCGAGCTGCGCGCCAGCATCAACATCGAGCCGTTTACCTCGCTTGGGGGCAACCTGCTGCGCGCGGAGCTGTTCGTGCGCGAGCAGCGCCACAGCATGACGCTACAGCGTGACGACGGCGCCAATGCTCAGCACCTGGCGGACTGGGTCGAGGCCGCAGCGAACGGCACGCTCGACACCGCCCAGGCGATCCCGCAACGAGCAGAGCCTGCCGAACTGCTGCCCTGCTGGAAATGCGGTGGCGAGGCGATCGGCTACGACTACGCCATTCCGGGCCGTGATTTCCGCCACGGCGTGAAGTGCCGCCATCGCGACTGCCAAGCGGTCGAAGGCGCCGCCACCGCGGCCGAGGCCCACACCGCCTGGAACGATATTCAAGGCGAACGCCTCACCGAGAGGCCTGACGTTGCCGCTGACATGGTCAACCCCCCACCGCACTACACCGGCCACCCGAGCGGCGTGGAGTGCATCGAGGTTGCCGAGCTGCTGCCGTTTACCCTGGGCAACGCGTTCAAGTACGTGTTCCGGCACCGCCAGAAAGGCGCGCTGGAGGACCTGCGTAAGGCCCATTGGTATCTGGAACGTGTCGAGCCAGGCGCAACGCCGCTGTATGTCGCCGAACAGAACCTACAGGCCGCCGACGCGCTCGCGAAGCGCATCGCCGAGCACGAATCTTATGTGCTCGGCGGCTGCTTGGTGGCAATCGCAACAGCTCAGGTCGAGGGAGCGCGTGAGCTGCTCGGCCACCTGATTGCCGCAGCCTGAGGCCATCCACCATGAACCGCACTCTCGACCAAGCCGCCGCCGTGCTCGGCGTCGGCCCGCGCAAGCTGCGCGCACGCATGCGCGCGCTGGGCCTGCTCAACCACGCCGGCGAGCTGATCAGCAGCGAGCGCGGCCAGGGCCGGCTGTTCGTCGACACCCGCAGCCGCTGGAACCCGGCCATCAACAGCTACACCCATTACGGCGTGGTCATGGCCACCGAAGATGGCATCGCGTGGCTGGCCGAGCAGCTGGAAATCACCATCACCAGGAAGGACGCCGCATGAGCACCTCCGCGACCCAACACGCGATCGGCGCCCTCAAGCTCGCCAGCCTGCATCTGGACCACCCCAGCGTGATCCCAGGCCGCGTGCTGCACGCCACCTGCGCCGAAGCCATCGACCGTCTGCAAACCAACCAGCCCCACGCGGATGACCTCGGCCGGCTCTGGTGCTCGCTGTTCGCAGTTCTGCCGGGTGGCTACCTGCCACACGTCACCCTCACCACGGATCAGGCCGTGCCATTCGCCTGCGTCATCACCGACGCCGCCGGCAACGTGGTCGACCGGCAGGCCGGCAAGACCATCGAAGGCATCACCGAAATCATCCGCCTGCGCCACGTACCCAGCGCGCCACGCGCCGTCGAGGGGCGCGGGGACCACGAAGGGGCCAGCCAGTGACCAGCACCTACGAGCAATTGCTGCGCCGCTACGACCGGCCCTGCCTGCCACTGGACGAAGTGCGCGCCGAGTACCTGCCGCACATCAACAGCATGGAGTACCTGCTGGACGAGATCCGCACCGGCGCCATCAAGCTGCGCTACACCCGCCTGCACGGCACCCGCAAGGCGCAGCCCGTGGTGTACCTGCAGGACCTGGCCAACTGGCTCGATGCACAGAACCCCACCCATTCCGCCGCCTCAACCAAGGCGGCATAACCGCCCACCACGGGCAACCAAGAGGCACAGCACGCCATGAAACCCACCGATACCAGTGACTTCATCAACTCCCTCAACGCCGGGGTTTTCGCCCAGCAGGTTGGTCGCGCACTGTCCGACGTCGCCGCCGGCGTGGTCGAGCACAGCAAGCAGGGCCAGGTGACGCTCACCTTCAAGCTCAAGCAGATCGGCCAGAGCAATCAGGTCGCCGTGTCGCACACGCTCGACTACGTGCAACCCACCAAGCGCGGCAAGAAGCGCGAGGACACCACCCTCGACACCCCGCTCTATGTCACGGCCAACGGCCTGGAACTGTTCCAGACCAACCCCACCGACCAGCTCTTCAAACCTGAGCAGGCGCCTGTCCTCGCCCGCGAAGTCTGACCCGCCTCACCAAGTCCCACTCACCAAAAGGAAGACACAGCATGTCGCTGAGCAAAGAAGCCATCCAACACATCGAGTCCCAGGCCATCATCGCCGCCGCCAAGCCTATCGTCATCGACGGCGGCACGTCCGTGGCCGTGCTGCCGGAAGCTGTCAGCCTGCGCAGCCTCGAGCAGTACCAGCCCCTGCGCGATCGCTTCCGCGGAACACTGCGCACTCATTCGCTGCGCGACTTCACCAAGTACGTCGCCGCCCATGACAACGCCAACCAACCCCGCCCGGGTGGTTTCATCGATCAGGACGCCATGTCCGCCACCGTCATCTTCAACCTGGGCGAGCCCGACCACGCCGGCCACGGCGATGACACCGCCACCCTCACCCTCAAGCCCACCGCCGCCTATTCCGCTCTGCTCGGTGTGCTCGGCAAGCCGCTCAGCCAGAAGGACCTCGCCGAATGGCTGGAGGACTGGCTACCCACCCTGCAGGCGCTGGACGGCGAGACGAACCTGCAGATGATCCAGGCCATCAACGCAGTGCGCCGCATGACCATCAAAGCCACCAGCCAGCGCGACAGCAACGTCGGCGACTTCTCATCCAGCCGCTCAGCGATGGACGAGATCGAGGCCAAGAGCCAGGACACCCTGCCCTCCGCCTTCATCTTCACCACCGTGCCGTTTGAAGGGCTGGACGTGGCAGATATCAAGCTGCGCCTGTCCGTAATCACCGGCCGCGACGAACCGCAACTGAAGCTCCGGTGGGTCGGGGAGGAAGCGCAGCGCGAAGCCTTTGCCCGGGAATTCAAGGACGTGCTCGAGCAGGAAGTCGGCGGCCTGGTGCCGCTCACCATCGGCACCTTCTCCCTCGGCAAATAACCACCACCACCCGCCGGCCTCACCAGCCGGCGGTCACCACGGGGACACAGCACATGAACATCACCACCATTCAGATACTTGCCTTGATCGGCTGCGTTGCCGCCGCGGCACTCGTGTTCGGCATCGGCTTCTATGAAGGGCTGCGCGCCGGCAAGCGCGAGGCTTTCGACACCGGCTACCAGCGCGGCCTGCAGGCCCACCGGCACGAGCTGCACCGCCTGCACGAGCAGCGCGACAAGGCCCAGCACGAGCACACCATCACCCGCCTCGACGCCGCCCAGGCAATCGAGCAGCTGACCTCAGAACTGGACACCTGCAAGGCCCAGATCGCCACCCTGCAGAACCGAGCGCTGACCGAGGCAGACGCCGACCACCTGATCGCGATGGCCGACAAACTCAGCCTGGCCGCCAACACGTTCGCCGGACTGCGCTCGAACGACCAGGCAGAAACCTGCCGCCGCCTCTCCAACACCGCTCGCGCCATGTTCGACCGCTACTGGCAGACCCTACCCGTGCTGGAAGTGGAGGTGATGCCATGAACAACGCCATCCACTTCGTGCTCGATCTGGAAACCATCAGCACCGCCCCCAACGCGGCGATCGCCGCCATCGGCTGCGTCCGCGTGCAACAGGGCGAGATCATCGACGAGTTCTACGAGCGCGTTGACCTCGAATCCTCTCGCGCTATGGGTGGCGAGATCGACACACCCACCCTGCAATGGTGGCTCAAGCAGTCGCGCGAAGCCCGCCAGGAGGTCAGCGGCGAGCTGGCCAGCCTTCCCATCACCACGGCCCTCGGCAAACTCACCGAATTCATGCACCGCGGCGGCCTCTCCGATGACCAGCCGCTGGTATGGGGCAATGGCAGCAGCTTCGACAACGTCATCCTCGGCACCGCCTACCAGCGCGCAGGCATTCCTATGCCCTGGAAGTTCTGGAATGACCGGGACCTGCGGACGTTGCTGGCACTGCACCCCCACGTGAAGCAAGCCATCACCTTCGAAGGCACCAAGCACCACGCCCTCCACGACGCACGCCATGAGGCGAAGCAGCTCATTTGCGCGCTGCGGGGCAACGGGCAAGCTGAACTAGGGCCGGCCGGCACCGCGGAGTTCATCGAATCTCCGGTCATGCGAGACGAGCTTGGCCATTGGACCCATCCGGCCTGGCCGTCTTGGAACGACGAGAGCGGCATCCCCAAAAGCTGGTTCACCGACAACGGGCTGGAGCTGTACATCGTCGAATTTGAAATCGATGCGAGCCCTGAGATGCAGGCCGCCTACTTTGAGCAGGGCAATCCGAGCTGCAGTGCTTGGCAGCCATCGCAACCTACCGGTAACGGCTGGTTCGTTTTCTCAATCCACGACACCGAAGACGGCCCCGTCTGCGTCTGGGTACGCAAACAGCAAGATCTCGAAGGAGCAGTCGCATGAGCTGGATCCTCACCCACACCGGCAAGCGCTTCGACCTGCTCGCACCGCGCGCGGAGCTGATCAGCACCATCGACATTGCTCACGCCCTCTCACAGGTCTGTCGCTTCAACGGCCACACAAGCCGGCACTACTCCGTCGCGCAGCACAGCCTGCTGGTGGCCAGCATCGTGCCGGCCGAGCATCAGCTCGCCGCCCTGCTCCACGACGCCACCGAGGCCTACGTCGGTGACATGACTCGCCCACTCAAGGCCCTGCTGCCGGACTTCAGCGCCATCGAGCACGGCATCTGGCTCGCCATCTGCGAGCGCTTCCAGCTCGACCCGCAACTGCCAGAGTGCATTCACGAGGCGGACATGGTCGCCCTGGCAACCGAACGCCGCGACCTCATGCCCGAGCACGGCGAGAGCTGGCCATGCCTGGAAGGCGTGACACCGGCACCGTGGCAGCTGCCCGAATGGACCAACACCCACGCCTGCGTCCAGTACCACGGCAAGCTGCTCGAACTGCTGTCCACCACCCACCGCGCCCGCGCCAGCTCCACCTGGGAGCGTGTGGATGCCGATCACGCAGGCGCCTCGGCGCCGCAGTGCCTGTGAGGGGATGGCCATGCAAACGTCCACGCCCCTGCGCCGCCCGTTCACCCGCAGCAAGGTGCCCGGCATCCTGGTCATGCGCGCATGAACGGCGTATGCGACATCTGCCGCCGCCACCGCTCCCAGGGCAACCACACCACCTGCTCAAGCCAACGGCAGGCCCGGTACCGGCATCTGTGGGAGGCCGAAGCATGACCTACTCCATCTTCTTCACCACGGAAATGCCCAACGACACCGCCCAGGTCAGCGGCCGCCTGCCGCGCAAGCCGCAGCGCTGGACGATGGAATGGCTGGTCAGGACGCCGGACGGCAAGACCCACGTCGACAACTCCCGCACCATCCAGCGCGCCACCTATGAGGAGGTGAACGCGATCATGGGCGCCATCATCGACGACATCAAAGCCGAGATCGGCGAGCTGGCCACGTTCATCAGCTACCGCCTGACCTGCCACGGCGGCACCAAGAAGCATCGCAAGGGAGGGAAACGCCGTGGTCGCGCTTGAAGGATACCTGCGCGAGGAGCAGGTGCTGGAGGTCACCACCCTGTCCCACGCCACGCTCTGGCGCGAGATCAAGGCCGGTCGCTTCCCGAAGCAGGTTCGGCTTTCGCCGGGCCGCGTCGGGTGGCGGGCATCCGATCTGCGCCTTTGGCTGGAGGATCCAGAGGCATGGCGACCCGGCCTACCCAACGGCATCGCCGCCTGACCTTAAGAAAGCAGATAGACATAGTCGGAGCTGATGGATAGCGTTATGCCATTCAATCCGGCATTGGGTACCTATGAACGCAACAAGCGCATCTCTCAATCAAGCAAAACGAGAACTTATTACGGCGCAAAGAGCCATCGAAAGAATGCGGGAGGCGGCTTCAATCGAGGATCTCGAAGACGATTGGCGGGTCTATCTTGCTGCAATTGAGAAGTGCTGGATCAAGGTGGAGCGTGCGTGTCAGCACGCGCGATCCAGCTTTCAGCCATGGCAGGGCAAGTACGCCAATGAACGGAAGAAAAATGCACTTCTGAGATATTTAAAACACGCCCGTAATTCCGATCAGCACTCAATTCAGGAGTGCTTGGGCAAAAAAGAAGCATCGTCGAGCATGTACGTAGAGGGCGGACCAGGTGTCACCTACATCGAGCACCTTGAAATACGGAACGGCCAATTGGTCGAGTACCGCGGAAATAAGCCGCTGATAATTGAGAATCTTCCCAACCGAGTAGAGTTGCTACCAGTGAAGGACAGCAACAAATGGTACAACCCTCCAAAGGAGTTCAACGACATAAAGCTGCTTTGGCCATCACCGCTGGACGTTGCAGTGCTAGGCCTCGAGTTCTATGAAAATTTCGTGCAAGCCGCCGAAGAGAAATTCTTTCCGGCGAGCAAGCATTAGGCTTTAACACCCGCCACATCTACAAGCCAGGTAGCCCAATCCTCGAGGCCCTGGCTTTTTTCTTTCAGGTAGTCGTAGCGGTCATAGTGCTTCGACGAAACATCGCTGAACGCATGCCCCTGGATGCGATCGCGCAGTTCCTTGCTGATCCCCGCCACACCCATCAGCGTTTTGCAGGTGCGCCGCAGGTCACGCAGCGTGAATGGCGTCTTGAACGTGTCCGGGTGCCGCGCACATAGCTTCGTCACCGCCCGCGACACGGACTGAACGTTGATCGAGTTGTTCTTGTACCGGCCCATGAACGGAAAGGCCTCCTCGCCGGAGATCGGTTTCAGACGCTCCAGGCATGCGCGGCTCAGGCCGTTGAACGGCACAACATGAATCTCCCGCTCGCCTTCTACGCCCTTCTTGCTGCGGATCATGTAGTAGTCGTCGCGGTACATCGTGCGGTCTGACGCCACCACCTGCTCCGGCCGCTGCCCACCGCTGGCGATCAGGAACTTGATCAGCTCCGCCGTGACCAGGCTCAGTTCCTCGGGCAGCAGGTTCCACAGCGCCGCCAGCTCTTCCTTGCTCAGCACACGCTGGCCCGGGCGCTCCCAATCGCCCTGCACGGGAATGCTCGCCACCGGGTTGTAGGTCAACCCGAACCGCACCTTCGACTTGAGGTAGTCCCGCGGGTTGTATTCCTGGTTGAGCCCGTGCTGGAACGCCGCGTGCAGCTGCGACCGCACCCGGTTGCAGTAGGTGGTCACCTTCGCCTTGATCATCGCGGAGATAATGTCGCGGATATCCCCGGGCTCGATGGCGCTGGCCAGCTTCTTCACCAGGTGCGGGAACGGCTCAGAGACATAGTGCTTGAGCGACCATTCCACGTTGCCGGCCGAGGCAGCGCCTTCGGCTTTCAGCTTGGCCACATACGAATCGAGCAGGTTCTGCAGCGTGCCCTCCGCTTCACTCTGCGGCGACGCACCCTTGCACTTGTCCCGGGCGACGGTGAGTGACATCGTTGGCCACACGCCGAGCTTGCGTTGCTTCTTCTTGCCGGCCACGAACCACTGGTAGTAGAACTCCTTCGTGCCATTGGCGCGAACCTTCAGCAGCAGGACCCCTTCCCCGCGCGCACCGCGCCCGTCGGACATCACATAGTCGCGGTCATCTGGCTTGAGCGAACGGATCTGCTTTTCGGTTAGCATGCGTGACAGTTTCCGGTGACAGTTGTCCCGAACTAACACGAAATTCAACGGGACAAATTGAGACTGAGCCGGAAGCCCCAGCCCATACAGGACGGGGATTGTAGCGCCTTTACGATACCTCGCGTTATACCCTGATATTTGGCCCGTTATAGATTCCCAAGCTCATGACGAGGGTTCGATTCCCTTCGCCCGCTCCAGACACCACACGCTAAAGCCCTGTTTTTACAGGGCTTTTTCGTTTCTGGGTTTTGGTGGTGTCGAAGAAGTGTCGAAAAGGACCAGCCGCTAGGCTGAGATCAGACGGACGAGAGCGCCTGGATAACGTGCTTCGGATCGTTATGGATAGCGCGCAGTAGCGCCTTTGCCGGTCCTGTCGGCTCGCGGCGGCCTTGTTCCCAATTGCGCAGCGTGCCGAGCTGAACATCGATCATCGCCGCAAACTTGGCCTGAGTCAGCCCGGTCGCCTTGCGAATTTCCTTCACCTGCAGTGCGTCCACAGTGAACTCCCGCGAAGGCTGTCGCTCGCCTCGACGGATCTCATCCATCTGCTGGACGCTTTCCAGAAGGTCTTCGAAGAATTTGCTCATGGCGATTACCTCCACCGCTCGATGATTTGCTTGAGCACCTTGCGCTCGTCGGCCGTCAGATCATCCTTCTCGTTCTTCGGATAGATCAGTAGAAGCGCGATCTGCGAAGCAGCCGTGAAGTGGTAATAGATGACCCTGGACCCGCCCCGCTTGCCGTGACCGCTGGACGCAACACGAACCTTGCGGATGCCGCCAGTACCTTCGATCACGTCTCCCATTTCGGGCCGATCAGCCAATTGCCGTTGAAACTCCGCATAGCTGTCATCGCTGAGCAGCTCCCGCAGGCGCTTGGTAAACATCGGCGTCTCGATAAAGATCATAGCTGATTGTACGCCATTGGCGCACCTCCTCTGGTTGTCGTTTACTGATCGGCAAGCGGTAAGGCAATGCCCACCAGCGGCCCCAACCTGATGGCATCATGCAAATGCTCAGGTGCAAGGTGCGCATAGCGCATCGTCATGTTCAGCGAGGCATGGCCCAGGATCTCTTTCAGCGTCACGATGTGCCCGCCGCCCATGATGAAGTGCGCCGCAAAGGTGTGGCGCAGGATGTGGCTCGCCTGTCCGCGTGGTGGCTTGATCGTGGTCGAGAGCAGGACCAGACGGAACACGCCGATGCAGTTGGTGAACGGGCCGTGCGTCTGCCAGTGCTTCTTGATCGCTGCCACCAGCTCAGGCGTTACCGGGACCATCCGCACCCGCTTGGACTTGGTATTGGCGAACACCAGGGCATTGCCTCGAATTCGCTCTGGTCGTAGCGCCTGAGCCTCACCCCACCTTGCCCCGGTCGCCAGACAGATACGCGCCACCATCGCCGGATGCGGAGACGTGGTCCGCGCCTGGAGTGCATCGAGCAGCTCGGATATCTGCGGCTTGGTCAGGTAGGCCAAGGGGCGCTCCTGCAACCGAACCGGACGAATACGGGTGAACGGACAGGGATAGTCGATCACATCGAGCTTGTGCAGCTCGTTGTAAACGGCTTTCAGGTAGCCGAGCCGATTGTTCGCCGTCTTGCCGGTTACACCTGCTGCCATCCAACGCGCGCGCGTGGCAGCGATCTTCGCGCCATCGACCATACGGGCTACCGGGTCGCCCATCGCCTTGGCACACGCCCGCAGGATCGCCACACGCCGAACGCCATCAGAGAGCGAGACGCCGTGAAGATCGAACCACAGGTCGACCAGCTCCGACAGCCTACGCTTGTCCTTTGGCCGCGGCGCCCAGTCGTTCGATTCGCTGCACTTGGCTCGACAGGTCGCCTCGAAGCGCATTGCCTCGGCCTTGGTCTTCAGCGTCTTACGAAACCGCTTGCCCTTCACCGGCTCAACATCGACCCGCCAGCGACCGTCAGAGAGCTGCTGGATCGCCATCAGACCGCTCTACCCCATCGGACATGGCGCTCTTGGAGCAGCGTCTTGATGTGCTTGTACAGGTCACGCTCGCTCATATCCTTGGCGGCGTAGTGGTCACGAATGACCGGCCAGCATTCCCATTCCTTCAGTCGATCAAATGCGGTTTTAGCGCCCACTCGCTCCCGTGCCAGCAGGCTTACGAAGTTTCCCAGGAATAGCTCGACGTTCTTGCCGGAGAAGCCTCGCGAGGTCTTGTAGTAGCGCTTGTATTCCGTCTCATCTACCAGGGAATCGACCGGTACATCGACACAAATGTCGTCGCGAATCAACGTCCAGATCGGCTCGTACTGCCCCGGACGGTGCAGCAACTTGAACTGGCACAGCCCGTAGCGCCACAGGCCGTCAAGGTGGCCCGAAAACGCTGCGTAAGAATCCGTCTCGATGGCCTCGCCGGTCTTTGCGCTGATCGAGCCACTGGCGAACTGCTGGATGACCGAATGGTGGTAGCGCAGCTCGATACGCCATACGTTCACTTCCGGGTCGTAGTTATCAGGATCGGTCGAATCGAACGAATCCCGGCGACGCCAGACGCTTTCCCAGAAGTCGAGCTTGTCCGTCGCGCGGGCCTGTTCGGTCTTGTTGTAGATGCAGAGCTGGACGCCGCCAGCGGAGCCGAACATGGACGTCTCGCCCCGACCGTAGACGCTGGACTTGGTCGCCCAGTTGATCTCATTGATGCCCGAGATATCCCGATGCGTGCGCGCACGACAGTGCAGGCGTGCCACCAGATCAACCGGAGGCTTCCAGCCCTGAAGGTCCAACGCCAGATGGACGGCGCACTGGTTGCGTTCGCGGTGCGTCATGACTGCCGCCGCGTAATAATCCATGCGTTCTTGCAGCCGTTCCGGCGACAGCGCGTCGATGGCGTGCGGTGACACCTCGATTTTCAGGTGTGGGCCGATCTGTTCGAGCTTGGCGTTGAAATTCTTGATCAGCAGGACGAAGCCGAGATCGGCGTTCTGCAGCTTGTACTGGTAGCCCGAGTCCCGACCCACCCGGCCCGAGTGCCAGATCTCGCCGGCGAACTCGACCATGACGCCCGGTTTCTCGAACAGCACCATGATTTCCGGGCGGATCAGCCCGCGATACAGCTGGCGAACCGTATCGACGCCGCAACGCAGCAAGCGAACGCCCGACAGGTCGGTCAGCTTGGCCGAATGGCTATCGAAGAACAGCCGTCCGTTTGGGGTTTCCTGGAAATTATGGTCAACGCGAATCTGATCTTTAACGCTCATTTTCTAATGCTCCAAATTGCAACGAATCGACACTGTTCAGTTGGGTTTATCTGACGTGTTACAGGGACGTCACCGAGCCGGCTGCGCCGCGCTGGCACCGG
>JAEAMG010000653.1_pt1 | contig 36296 bp, 26 predicted proteins | sample 8958741 | NCBI WGS metagenome assembly JAEAMG01 (sample SAMN16933256, study PRJNA681125) | bioreactor sludge metagenome | isolation source: anaerobic bioreactor treating anionic surfactant - SDBS | place: India: Bengaluru | collected 2019-02-28 | reverse complement strand
GATACAGGGATGCGTATACTTTATGCTACTACCCACAGATTCTGCAGAAGACCCAGAAAAATGTCGCGCGCCTCAGGGTGCTGGCGGCGTCCGACAATCCGGAAACAGTACAGCTCGCGCAAATCGTTCTCGAAGTGGCCAAGGTCAAAGCGTATAAACGTCGGCGGCTTAATCTTTTAACAAAGGAACGACCGAAGTTGTTGTATGCGTTACTGGAAACCGGTCTTATCGTATCGGAGAATCTTTTCGATGCAGAATGGCCGGAAGAAGACACGGAAGACTGGGAGGCTTATGAAATGGGGGAGAGTGAAACGTATGAAGCGCCGCCGGGGGAAGACCTTGGGGACGGGGATGCTGCGGACTATGAAGCGGAATTGTTTGGTGAAATGATTGAACCGCCGTCTGAGGAAGATCCGGAGGTCTGGGATATGGATGGCTCTGAAATAGATATGCCTGACATACCTTTTTAGGGCTTACGGCCCTTTCGTTGACAAATGATTATGAATTGAAATTCCTGGGAACGCCGCTCCCCAGAGCGGCTAACCACAGGCAAAGAAGACGAATCGTTCCCGCCAAAAGCTTTGGGTGAGTATTTCCTCGATTTCCCATCAATACCCCTATCCTTGCCGTTCTGGGGCGCGGCGATCCCAGGACGGTAAATTTGTGTATTGATAAGCCCTGTTTTATTCACAACCAGCAAGAGAGCGAAAGCGCACGCATGGCTTACGCACTTGTCCAAAGCATTTACATTGCCGGGTTGCGGGCAATGCCCGCGTTAGTGGAGCGCGGTTTTCTTTCCGGGACGGCGTTCATGAGGGGCATGCCTCTCTTTCCTATGGAATCACGTCCAGAAGACGCCGCAGTACCCCTTCCTGGTCCAAGCCTTCACATTCCAGTATGACGTCCGCGTAGCGGCAATATAAGGGTTCACGATGGGCATACAAGTCCGCCAGGCTTTGTCCCGGTTCTCGAACCAGGCCCCGGAACTCGATGTTGGTTGCCCGGGCCTGCACTGTGGACAGGGGCAGGCGCAGGTAATAGCAGCGCCCGTGTCGTTTTAAGTGCCGCATGGCCTTGTCACTGTACACCACGCTGCCTCCCGTGGCGATGACATGGCCCCGGCATTCCAAGTCAAGAATATGCCTCTCTTCAATCTGCCGCAGGGTATCCGCGCCTTCGGCGTCAATGATCTCCTGGAGACGGCGTCCTTCCCGTGCCTGAATCAGAACGTCCGTATCCACGAAGGGCATGGCCAACGCCTTGGCCAGCAGCACGCCGGTGGTGCTTTTGCCGCTCCAGGGCATGCCAATCAGTACAAGGTTGAAGGGCGAGTCGTCGTTCATGGTTATCAGTCTCGCGTTAAACATCCCCGCAAGGCGCCAGGGGCCTCCCGGACCGTGCTAGGGGGTAATGGGTTCACCGGCGCCAATCCAGAAGCGATTCCACCGCGTCCGGGGCGAACACGGGGAGGGTGGTCGTTTCGCGCACCTCCCGACGCTCGGCATAAGAGTCATCTATGAATATGGCATCAGGGTGGGTAATGGCCGCCCCTTTCGACATGCCGGGTTCCAGCACCGTAACGCTGTCAAACAGGCCGGACAGCGCATTTTCGGCCAAGGTGCGTTCCACGTCGCCGCCGTTCCGGGTCAGCAGGTGCAGGGTTTTACCTTTATTGCGGCATTGGAATAGAAACGCGATTAGCAGGGGGGCCACGCCGTCTTTCTGCACAAGTGTGTCGTCCAAGTCCACGTAAACATGGTCATAGGCAATGTCGATATGGAAACGGGATAGGAGCGCCCGGTCCATGATAATGTTATAGGTATTCGGCGTGACCTCTATATCCATGCCGGCTTTATCATATACGCTCAGGAGGGGCAGGTTGACGCTCAGGTTGCGGTAAAGGCCCATGCCGCCGCTTACCCGGGGGGCTGCCTCAAGAAGCACAGGGCGTCCCTGCGGATTGCGTTTCATCTGAAAAAACCAGGCCCCGCGCAGTGCTATTGTCTCGTTAATGGCGGCGGCAGTCTCCTCGAAAAGTACGTCGTGGACCGGTCTCGTATGTACACTGATGCCGCCTGCGGTGCGCACCCGTTCCCGCGCCCCCGCAAATCGGAGATTTCCGCGCTTGTCCGTGAAACAGTCCACCGTATATTCCGCCCCGGGAAGGTATTCCATGGACAGAAGGGAGGCATCTGTCTTAAGGGCGGCCATCCATTCCTCCTTGGAATGGACCAGCCTGACACCACGTGAAGCTTCACCCCGGTCCGGTTTCAGAAACAGGGGGAGCGTAGCGTGTTCGTCCATGGGTTCATAGAGCCGGGGCACGGGGATCAATCCGGCAAACCGCGCGTAGGTGGCCGACTTGCTGCGGCACAGTTCGCAGGTCTCGGCCGGCGCTCCAATGACTTCACACCCAAGTTCGGCGCTATGGCGCGCCAGGATGAGCGACACATCATCATGAGCGGGATAAATGTAATCAATCCGGTATTCCTGGATAAGCGAAATGATCCTGGGAATAAATAACGGATCAAAGATCATCGGGAGGGAAGGGATATAGTTTCTAAATACGAATGCGCCATGATTGGGTTCGATACTGTTTGCGCCGAAGAGTTTTACATGGGCGCACTGGCACAGGGCCCGGTGGATCTCCAACCCGATTTCAGTACCGCAAGGAAATACCAGCACGCGCATTACGTTGTTCTTGTCAATGGTCACCTTAAAGGCCTTCCCGGCTTTCGAGCACCTTGCCGGTTATGGGTATTTGTCTCATGCATGACGGTCCGCCAAAACCTCAACGCACGTTGCGCATCAGGCCCACACTGTTTGTTTCCCAGAGGGCGACGGCGATATCGGGCCTTTCGTCATTGTCGAGATCCACCACCTGCAACGCCCGCGGTTTTCCGTCTGAAAAACGATAAGTCTCGGTACGGAAGCGTTGTTGCGTTGTGCTATCTTCAGATTCATTATACAATATGACTACGGTGCCGGAGGCATGACAGGCGGCAATAATGTCCTGTCGCCCGTTTCCTGTCAAATCGGCAACAGCGATATCTCGGATTTCGTTTTCCAGCACGTCCCGTTTTTTTCCCAGCATGATTTCCTGGCTCACTGAATAGGAGAAGGGGGCATCTCCATAAAATAGTACTATGGTATCGTCGGTATGGGCATGACTGGTTACAATATCAGGCAGGCCGTCACTATTCATGTCCCGAACCACCACCGTTGTGGGCAGATTACCTCGTGTCTTGAATGTGCCTTGTTCCGTAAAGCCGCCCCGGCCATCGCCCCTATACAGGACTATTTCCGCCTTGGCGTACAGAACAACCGCCATATCCAGGTTCCCGTCGCCATCCAGGTCTTCCAGGGCGAATGCCCGCGGTGCACCCGTGGCGGGGATAAGGCGCGAGGCGCCGAAGATGGTTTCCGGATGTCCGGGCATGATCATGATAACGTCGCTGCTCCACCCGGTAGACACGAGATCCCGCAAGCCATCCCCATCCAAATCGCGCACGAGCACGGATGTGAGACCTGGTTTTGTAAACAGGGGAATATCTTCGCCGTCAAGCTGCCGGTAATAACCGAGTCCGGTTTCGGGTGCCTTGAATTCCATGGGCTGAAATACGTCCTCGTCCTTCAAGTTTAGAAAGACCGAGATGTGCCGGCTGCGCGTGGCCAGAAAACTGACCGCTATGATATCCGGAAATTTCAGGCCGTCCACGTTGGCAATAGAGAGGGCGTAAGGGGCGATGCCGGCCTTGAGTGAGGGATGACGCCGTACATAATCAAACGGATTTTCCGCAATAAGGACGGAGAGTTCATCATTGGCCGGACGTTCCTCTCTTGGATCATGCAGTTCGCCCCGGTCGGCGGTGACGATGTCGGGCAATCCGTCATCCGTCAAATCCGCTACGGCAATCGCGCATGGATTGGGGCCTACCTGAAACGTTCGCGTCGGCATGGCAAAGGTGCGTCCCGCGCCTTGGGCCCCTGCTGTTCCAGAAGCAAAGGTGGTCACGATGCCCATCAGGAAAATACCTGAAACAAAATCCCTGAAAGGGAACCGGCGCCTTTTCAAAGACCTTTCAGGCTTACTAAAAGACGGAAATCTGAAATTCTTCCGCATTATTTTTTTTCCTCTTCCCATTTTGCCTGGAGAGTGGCCCATTGCGCAGCCAGGGATATGGCATTGCGCAAACTATCCTCGCGGGCTTTTCCCTTGCCTGCGATATCGTAGGCCGTACCGTGGTCCGGCGACGTGCGGATGAAGGGGAGCCCCAGGGTTACATGTACCCCCTCATCCATGGCGACAAGTTTGAAGGGGATATGCCCCTGGTCATGATACATGGCCACTACCAGGTCGAATTCCCCATGATACATGCGGTGGAATACCGTATCAGGCGCAAAAGGTCCGGCGCAATCTATGCCGCGTGACCGGGCGAGGGCCGCAGCCGGCGCAATCTCCTCGATTTCTTCCCTACCAAAGGCGCCGCTTTCGCCCGCATGGGGGTTCAGACCGGAAACGGCGAGTCGCGGTTTTGCGAAACCCAGGTGGCGCAGGGTTCTGTCACCCATCTCGATGGCGCGAAGCACCACGTCTTTCTTGACGGCGGCCACCGCGTCGCGCATGGAAAGATGCGCGGTGATATGGACGATACGCAGGCGTTCATGGAAGAGGCTCATGTGGCAATGGTCCACGCCCGTAATCGCCTGGAGCATGGGGGTGTGGCCGGCATAGGGGCAGCCGGAAAGGAGCATGCCTTCTTTGCTCACGGGGCAGGTGACCAGCGCTTGAATGCGTCCGGAACATGCCAGGGTTGCGGCACTTTCAATCCATGCCGCCGCGCAGCGGGAAGCCTCGGGGTCAATGGTTCCGGGCTTCGCCGGCGGCGCGGTACAGCCCGCCTGAAAAACCGGAACGGCGCGGCTGTCTGGGTCCACATCATCCAGGCCGCTGACTTCATAGAGGGGCGGCATGTCCGGCAGGCCTTTCCCCGCTTGTTCCAAAACAACGCTGTCGCCGAATATCACCGAAAGGCAGCGGGTGTCACCACCACTTCCAGACAAGACCTTGGCGAGAATTTCCGGCCCAATACCGTTGGGGTCACCCATGGTAATCGCCAAAACCGGTTTGGAAGATACCTTTGTATTTTCTTGTGACACCGAAAATAATTCCTGTAAATGAAGTATTGGATTTCTAGGTGAGGCTCTCGATAAAGCGGAGCGTCTCAAGTTTACATAGCGTTTGCCCAAGGGTCAAGTTTTTATCGAAGCGTAATGGCATTGTAAATGAAAAAAGATACTACCTACCCTAACGGCACTATCCGTTATGCGTCTCTTAAAATTTGGCATGCATGCCCAAAACTGTGTATTTTGGTTTGGATAAAGATTGTCAATACAAAAACATCGCTCATCCCCTCCAAGAAAAAAGTGATCTCCAGGCACGGGGGGCATGTGGATCTTGTCATGTGTAATAATGGACTGCCATGATTTATAGTGTGCTTTGATAAAATCCTGCAAAAATTGCACAGTAAGAACGGGCTGGAACCTTTTTTTGCAGGGTTCTGTGAAAGAAATGCTCCTTTTATGTTGGCACGAGTATTGCTCTAACAAGATAGCAGGGCTTTAGACAAAGCCCCATCGTGTGTACATGAGCAAAGTGAAACAGCAAAACCGAAAGGAGCATGACATGAGAAAGAATTACAGTTTACTGATGCTGGTGTTGGTACTGGGAGTAATGGGTACCTTAGCGGCCCAGCCCCCCGCGCAAAACCAGCAGACACAGCAACGCGTACAGGCCCGACCGATGGCAGGTCAGGGCCGGGGTGCAGGGTGTCCCAACTTTGTGGACGCCGATAATGACGGCATCAATGACAACTTCGCTGATGCCGACAACGATGGCGTTTGTGATTATCGGCAGGAATGCCCTCGTTTTGGAAGTGGTGCCCGCCGTATGGGCTATGGAAATGGCTTCGGGGCGGGCAGAGGTTACGGACGGCGTAATGTTATAGACGCCGATGGTGACGGCACCCCGGACAACCTTGTAGATTCCGATGGTGACAGCATTGCCGACCGAGGGCCGCAGCATCTTGGCTATGGCGGCCGGGGCCGGGGTGTGGATTGCCCCAACTTTGTAGACGCCAACAAGGATGGTGTCAATGATAACTTCGTGGATGCGGACAGCGATGGTATTTGCGACTGGTGGGCGGAACGGCGCGGGCTTGATGGCCGTGGCCGGGGCATTTTCTGTCCCAATGTTGTAGACACCAACAATGACGGCATCAACGATAACTTTGTGGATGCGGACGGTGACGGCATCTGTGACAACTGGCCGCAAGGACGTTGTGGTGGTGCTGGAAGCGGTATGGGGCCCGGCATGGGCTGTGGCGCGGGACGCAGATTAGGCGGACGCGGTATGGGATGTGGCGCGGGACGCAGAGTGGGCGGACGCGGTATGGGGCGTGGCCCTGGCGCTCAACAGCGTTTGACGCGATAACCAATTTCGGATAGGTTTCATGCCCGCGAATCACTTTGGTTCGCGGGCATTTTTCACGGTACCGATATTGGTACCCCCGTGTGTCTTGATCGGCGTCGGCTGTACAGGTTCACCGCAGTTCCCAACGAAAGGTTATTCCCTTGTTTCCGAATGTCGTGAAATGGTATAGCCCGTCTTTGGGTTCTATAGCGACGGGCACGTTATCCAAAACTAATTCCAGGGGGCGATTGCTAGTCCGGACTGGTTCGCGGACGGCAAAGGAGAAATCGCCTGATGCGACGGGCGTGTACTGACCACCATGGAAGTCTGGTTTGTATGTGAATCCTATCAGAGGTGTATTCAAAGTAAACGCATCAAAAGGGAACTTTGGATGAATAAAGAGCGTGTTTCCCCGGGGACATACTCCCGAGAGTTTTATGATGTCGAGAAGAGGCCCGGCGTGCCAATTTGAATTCATGACGGGAAAATCGGTCATGGGGGTGACTGCGTGCAGATACGTTTCGCCGGGGTAGTTGTGTGAACACGCATTATAGCCGTCCGGACCCGACCAGATGCCATACCAGATATCCGGATAAGCCTCCGCGCGCTGTTTCATAGTGGTGTGCAGGAAAAAGTCCCATCCTGCCTGCGCGTCCATTTCGGAAAGACTCCAGGCAGTCCACGCATTTACCGCGGCCCAGACGCCGCCATTCGTGTCGGCCCCGGGTTCCAGGAAAAGTCCCCGCATGGGGGGATGCATGCAGGATGCGCCCGACGGTTGGGATTGGATACAGTAACGTTCCACAGCCTCCATCAGGGTGAGACGTTCTTCCGCATTCAAAAGGCCTGCGAGTACGGGAAACGCCTGACAGTCCAGGAAAAGGCGGTCTGCGCCAAGAACATGATCGCCAACGCCGGTATAGCCGCGGGCCCACCAGCGTCCTGTCCAGAGATTTCGGGCTGCGCGGGCCTGACCCGCCGCGATATCCCGAAGCGCCAGGGCGAATTCCGGCGCCCGGTCCTCGAGGATGTCCGCCAGCAGGGGAAGCGCAAAGGCGGCAAGTCCCGCGTTCAACATGGATTCCCCATTTCGTATCGTGGAGAGTTTCCGCTTCGAAAAGGCAATCAGGGCATCATTCCAGTCCCCCGTGCCGCAACGTAACATGCCATGCCTGCCGAACCCGACACGTTGGGTCAGATGCGCCAACGCCCTTTGAAGATGTTCCATTCCCGGGCCGGCGCGCCCGGACGATTGCGGATGATAGGGGAATGTTTCCTCCAACAGGGAGAAATCATGAGTGGCGCCAAGATATTCCGCGGCCGCCCAGAGGAAGAACAGGTCCAGGTCACTGCTGCGCGCATGAATGCCCGCACCGGAGACTTTGCCAACGCCGATATGCGCGTAGGGCAAGGCGCCGGTACGCGCATCTTGAGAACACATGGAAAACAGGAGCATGTCCCGCGCCAGATCAGGACGCAGGTAGGACAAGGGCAGTATGCTCAAGGCGAAATCACGGTGCGCCCCGGACGCGCCGTGAAGCATGCCGTAGGCGGAGACCTGGTCTACGAGGTGCAGACCGCTCAGTTCCTGCCGAATCGTATTCGCCTGTAAGTAATAGGAATGCCAGGTCAGCTCACGGTCAAGAAAAGGGACTTCCGCCGCCTGAAAGGAGACGTGCACCCTTCGTTCCTGTCGCTGTGACAGGGAATCTTTAGCGGCGGCGATGGTACCAACCACTTCTTCAGCGGGAGCGTATCCGTACAGATAACATTCCCGAACCGTTTCGCGCGGGCGTAAATGCAGGGAACGCCGAAGGCCTAGCATGGCATCTTCTTGTCGCGTGGGGGAGGTCTCTGTCCGGACAGACTCAGCTCCGTTCTGTAACGATTCTGGGCACGGCATGCCGTTTTTATTGAAGAAAAGCCGGGCATCCGTAAGGAAGTCAGGCGGCTCGCTCTCCAGGGAAGCCAGAAACACGGCGCCGGGATAATAGTCTCCCCAGGCAGGGCTGTTTCTGGGCGGGGCCTTTTCCGGCGATTTCAGGCGCCACTCGAACCACGCCGCATGGGATTGTGCATCGAGGCAGGCGCAGGGGACAAAATGACGGTTGAAATAGTACCGCCACGCCTGTGCAATACGGCCCATTCCGTGGGTCATGATTGGAAAGGGCAGTAAGACGTGCAGGTTTACCCCCCAATACGCGAGAAGAATGCACGTCAGTTCCTGGTCACTGTCATTGGTGACCGTGGTGGTGCAAACGAGGGCGCTTGTGTCGCCGGGCGGTGCTTCGATTCTTTCCTTAACGATAAGGTGATCGAAGCGAGTCTCTTTTTCCGCATAGCCAATACCCCAAAAACGTTGTTGCGTCGCCTGCTTCGGTAATTGGGACCAAAGCGTGCACCGTATGCCACTGTTACTCAATATATACGTGTACCCTCCGGCGAACTGACGCCTTTTCGGATCCCACCGATTCAGGTACTTGCCGCATCTATCCCAGTCCAAGACTTCCACGTAGCCTTCATTGTGGGCAAGTGCGGAAATATGATCATTGGCTACTGCATGCCAATGGTCCCGGGAGGTGCCGCTGCTTGTACGATACTCGGCCTGCGATTCGTGAGCGTGGTCCAGGGTATATTCGTATCGAGGCAGTCCCGCCGCATCCGTTTGCCAGCGGCCAAAAACGCCGCCAGCCTTGTCCGAGGCATCAGATAAAGTGTAATTTTCCCCGGACGAGTGTCTTTGACCCGACATCGCCGGAGTGATGTTTGGATTCATGTTCATGGAAGAGGGCTCCCGGGTAGATGGGCTGATTTTACTTCAAGACAGGGGGCAGTCTAAACTCCCAACAATAATATTTTTATTCCGGGCACTATAGGGCTTTCCAGAGATTCCAATAAATAAAAATGTGCCGAGACCTGTTAAAAATAAAGAATGAGGAACGCTGAAGCAAATACAGTGGCCGTATCCGGAATTGTATTCAGGGAGTTTGGTTGTGCATAAGGAGGGTCATTCCTGTACAATTCTCCCTGTCGGTACTCTATGCCGCCCAACTTTAAATTGAAAAGGATCATGTGGCGATTTGTCCATATAACAGATACGCATCTGGCAAGTGAACGAAACGGTGTTTGGAACAACCGGTTTCTGTGTTCCATGATGCCGGGTGTCATGGAGTGTCTCCGGGAGGATTTGGCATGCCTGGAACCGGACTTCCTTTTGGTCACAGGGGATATCGTCAGCAATCATTCGCGGGACGCTGTATTCAGAGCCCGTGACATGCTCGAATCTCTGGATGTGCCGTATTACCCGGTGGGCGGCAATCATGATTTTTATTGCATGGAATCCCGCGCTTGGTTTTTGGAAGCCTATGCGCACCGTCTGCCGACGCCCAACACAGTTTATTCTTTCACGCACAAGGGGCTGCGTTTCTGCGTTCTTGACCCGTGGTGGGTGTGGCGTGATGGCGCGCTTATGCCCATAGCCGAACCGGATGTTGCCAAGAAACAGGAAATAAAACTGCGCGACACGCGCTGGGCATTACCGCCGGAGCAATTCGTGTGGCTGGAGAGTGTACTTAATGCCTTTCCCGAGCAACCGACCTGCGTTGCCACGCATTATCCCGTGGTCTCCCTGCCTGAATACTTTTACCAGTCCGATTATAACTTTGCCGGCGCCCTGGAAAACGGGGAGATGCTTGCTGATGTACTATCCAAGTATCCGCAGGTGAAAGTCATCTTTTCAGGTCATGTACACACTAACGCGATTTCGAAGGGTAATGGTATCCTGCATATCAGTACCTCGGCTCTGCCCGAATACCCGGTTGAATTCAGGGAAGTGCTCGTCTATAAGAACCGGATCGAAATCAAGACCCATGGATTGAGCAACCCCTCTTATGCGCAGCGTTCTTTGATTCAATCCCATGAATACACCGCCGGAAGAGAGGCGGATCGCGTTGCCGTACACTATTTCAAGTAGCATGCTGTAAAGCGCTTCCGGCCCACGTCTGAATCATAGATCCCTATTGTTATCATCCGGCGATTTCATACGTAGCGTAATACATCCCTGCTAAAGGCTCCCATGTGCTCCGTGTGGCTGTGAGAGGAAAAAGATGGGCCGGACCGAATCCCGTAGCGCCAACCAAGCATATAGGGAACATCATGCGGCAACCGGGAATTACTTTTGCATTGATCATTCGTCAAGGCAACCACAGGGGCGGGACAAAATGGGCATCAACCAAAAATACGTTTGAAATAATTAGGATTGTCTAAACGTTTCAGGTCAATTTTCACAAAGCGTTCCATTTCCTGATCGCTTATGGAATCGGTAGGCGAGGTCTTGTCAAGCTTCTCTTTGGATATGTTTTTCCCTTCGGCGGCGTCCATAGGATGCATGTCGGCCTTTAAAACGGAAAAATCAAGCAGGCCGGATTCCAGTAATGTCCCAATCACTTCCGCAAGATGCAATTTGCGTTCTTCAAGAGTGCCGGACTCCAGAATGCGCTTATCCAAGGGAAGCACACGGCCGCGAAATATCAATGCCAGTTCTCCACAGTAACGGCATGTCAATACCGCGGCCACTTCCTTCTCCAACTTCCAAAGGTGGAAGCCATTTCTATGGCAGTGGGGACAGCGATCTCTTCGCATAACATGTCATTCCTTCAAAAATCTTACCTGCGTTCTATTAATTTATCCTAAAACATCCGTGAAATCCAAATGGATTACCCGGGGACGCTCTACTCGGTGTTCGTGCCGTACGTGCGCGCGTGTTTTCTGAAAGCCACGAAATCCATCAGGATTATGGATGCGGACGGCCTTCTCACGTCTAAATGGCTGTTATTGCATGAAGTGGCCGGTCGTATCCTTGTAGAGGACGTTTGTTTTAATAAAGTTGACGAAAAGCGGAATCTTTGAAATCCCTATCGTAGTTTTTCCCTGTGCTTGAAATGGGTGGCCAGGAGCACACACAATACTGGAGGAAGAGTAATCGCACAACGCCCAGGGAAGAGGTCTTTTCCTACAAAAAGATATGTGTTGGGAAAAAAAGCTTAAAGCAGGCCTGTCTGCCCTTCACGAATATCTGGTGACTGTACGGTGTTATCACGTTTGTACAGGAAGAAAGGAAGTCTAAAATGAAGCCAAGAAAAATCAATGAACGCGTTGAGTGGATGGGTGTAGTGGATTGGAATCGTCGGCTCTTTGATTCTTTGATACCGCTGCCTGAAGGTACAAGTTATAATGCCTATCTTGTGAGAGGCTCCGAGAAAACGGCCCTGATTGACACGGTTGACACGGCCAAGTCGGACATCCTGAAAAAACAGTTGGCTGATGTCTCGAAAATTGATTATATCGTTTCGCAGCACACCGAGCAGGATCATGCGGGCGCCCTGCCCGCCATTCTTGAGATGTATCCGGATGCGGCACTGGTCTGCTCTCCCAAAGCGAAGGACATGTTGATTGACCATCTTCACATTCCCGGTTCCCGAATGATGACGGTGGCGGATGCTGAAACTCTTTCCCTGGGTGACAGGACACTTAGCTTTGTCCATACTCCCTGGGTGCATTGGCCTGAAACCATGTGCACCTACCTTGTGGAAGACCGCATCCTTTTTTCCTGTGATTTCTTCGGATCGCATCTGGCGACCACACGCCTCTATGCCGGAGAAGATCCCCATGTCCGTGAAGCGGCAAAACGGTACTATGCGGAAATAATGATGCCGTTTCGCAAGTTCGTAAAGAACAATATCGCCAAGGTTCAAGGTCTCGACTATAAACTGATCGCACCCAGTCACGGTCCCATCTACGACAAGCCGGAAATGATTGTAAGCGCTTATAAGGATTGGGTTTCTGACGAGGTTTCCAACAAGGTGGTGCTTCCTTACATTTCCATGCATGGAAGCACGGAACGCATGGTCGAATATCTCGTCGGCAGTCTTGCGGAGCGCGGCGTGGAAACGGAGCCTTTTGATCTTACCGTGACCGACATAGGCAATCTTGCCATGGCGCTGGTGGATGCGGCCACCATCGTTATAGGTACGCCCACCGTCCATTTCGGACCCCATCCCAGCGTGTTCGCTGCAACCCATCTGGCAAACTCTTTGAAACCAAAACTCCGTTATGCCGCCATAATCGGTTCGTATGGCTGGGGCACCAAGGCTGTGGAGCAGATCGCTGCGCTAATCCCGAATCTAAAAGTGGAGGTGCTTGATACCGTTTTGTGCAAAGGGCTACCCAGGGAAGAAGACTATGCCAACCTGGATTTGCTGGCATCGAAAATAAAAGAGAAACACAGCGGCCTTATATGAGGTAGCCGCGGCCGTTCGGTCAGCATTTATGTAACGTGAAGAGGGAGGAGAATACTCTGCGTTGGGTATGAGCGGGCGGCTAAGGGATGTCGGCGTGTAGTGATACCTTTGCCGCAGCCGAAGAATTTTCCCATGCAAGAAATGCAGGCTTCAAATATAAATAAGCCGGAAGCAAGTGGGGGATCACGCATAACAGCGGTAGTTACGGTTGTCCGTCAAATCTGGGTTGTCTTGACGGGCAATTTTCTTTTTTCCTCCAGGCAAGCATTCAGCCACACATTCTGAGCATTTTACCTGCGACACGATTCAAAATCAGAAATTCACATTATACTGATATCATGTCAAATCCTACATGTTGTGATGCACAAAGAGGACAGCACAATATTTTGTTGAAATCTCTTACCCTTTGTGATAAAATGGACGGAATACACGCCTCGCAAGTGTGGGAGAATCGTTGTGGAGATTTATCATTATGTTGGTAATGAACGGAAGGGCGATCTGATGGGCCTATTGATGCTCGTCATAACAGCCATTCTTTTTATGGCACTTTCTACGGATGGATTCGATGTAATGGAAAGTGCGGGTCGTCCCCTTGGTCCGGACATGTTTGACGTGCCTAATCTGCTGGGGAAACCAGGTGCTTTCCTGGCCGGCATTCTTTCCGTTCTTGTGGGAGATGCCGCTCATCTGATTTACACCATTACGTTTACCTGGGCGATTAAGTTATGGACCAAGGTTCCTTTCGGGAAAATACCCACCCGTCTTGTGGGGATACTTCTGCTGGTCGTATCTGCCGCATGTCTTTTGCACCTTAATGTTACGCGCGGCTTTTCAAACGCACAGCCGGGCGGTATTCTTGGCGTCTATGTGACGGAACGACTGTTGCTGCCTCGTTTTGGCCTCGTTGCGGCGAATGTGCTGGGCATACTGCTGGCCCTGATCGGCATCTTACTCTCTACCGATTTTCTGTTCATGCACTTCGCTCTGGCACTTCGGCGTGTGTTCCTGGGGGTGTTAAAAAGAATATGGTACATTTTCGATCGGGCGGTGGCGGGTGTGCTCTGGCTTTTTGGGGGACAGTCCCCGGACGATAAGAACATTATTCCTGAGGTAACCCAAAAGGTCTTATCTGAAAAGAAACTTTTTGTGTTGTTGCGCAAACTTGCCAGGTTGTTATTACCCCGCATCTCACGCAAGCCCGCAGTAAACAACGATGGTGTATTCCTGGAAGACGATACTAATTCCGGAATTGATGTGGATTATGGGGGCATGAGCCCAGAGAATCAATCCCGCACCCAAAAGGAAAAAGTGTCTGCCGAAAAACCACCGTTCGGAGAAATACCGGGTGAGAGTGAAATTTTGGGGGATCGTTTGGAAGATAATCAAGCGCAGACACAGGGGGAATTATTTAGTTTAGACGAAAAGCAAAAATACAATTCGAAGATCAAACAAGAAGAAACGTCGCGAAAGACGGCGGATGAAGAAGAGGATACCACCGACGTGGGGGATTACAAGGTATCACTGCGCCATGAATCCGCAGCAGCCAAGTCGGTAACTTCAAAGAATAATGGCCCGCGGCTTCGCAGAAAACCTGTAAACGAAGATGATCTGCCCGATGACTATGAATATCCTGAGCAATATACAGGGCCGTCCATTGAACTGTTTCACCCAGCGGAAAGGCGCATCATTCCCAATCTGCGTGAAAAAATGGGCAAGATGGCCCTCCTGCTTGAAGAAACGCTGCATACGTTCAACTTGGAGGCCAAGGTTACCGATATTACACGCGGGCCCACGGTCACGCGATTCGAACTGGAACCGGCACCGGGTATGAAGGTGAGTCGGTTTCTGGGATTGCGGGATGATATAGCGCTGGCGCTGAAAGCCAAAGGCGTGCGGATAGAAGCGCCCATTCCCGGAAAGGGACGTGTCGGCATAGAAATTTCCAACGAAGAACGCGACCCGGTTGTCATTCGCGAACTTTTGGAACATCCCGTATTCAACAAACCGAGCAATGGCCTCGAATTGGCGCTGGGTAAGGATATCACCGGCGAGGTATGTATCGCGGAACTTACGCGTATGCCCCACCTCCTGGTGGCAGGCGCTACAGGCGCCGGCAAAACCGTATGCATTAAAGCGTTACTGGCCAGTCTCCTTTTTCATCATTCGCCGGATGAACTTCAACTTATGCTTATCGATCCAAAAATGGTCGAGTTATCCATCTTCAACGATATTCCCCACCTGATTACCCCTGTCGTAACCGATCCCAAAAAAGCGGCGGCGGCACTGCAATGGCTCATTACGGAAATGGAAGAGCGCTATCGTCTGTTCAAGGACTTGCGCGTACGCAATATCGAGGTTTACAACGACAGTGTGGAAAATGGCGAAATAGAAATGGAGGGGGCGCACGGCTCGCGCAAATCCCAGTCGCTCAGTGTCGTGCGCAAACTGCCCTTCATCGTATGTATTATTGATGAACTTGCCGACCTTATGATTCTGGCCCGCAACGATGTGGAAGAAGCCATCATGCGGCTTGCGCAACTGGCGCGCGCTGTGGGAATCCATCTCATCATCGCGACACAACGGCCTTCCGTGGACGTTTTGACCGGCGTTATCAAGGCCAATTTCCCCGCCAGAATTTCATTCCAGGTTTCGTCACGCGTGGATTCGCGCTGCATTCTGGATGAAATCGGCGCGGAACATTTGGTCGGCCTGGGCGATATGCTCTTTATGCCGGCGGGTCAAAAACCATTCCGGCTCCAGGGCGCATTTGTCAGTGACAGTGAAATGCTCGCATTAATTGCCTATTTGAAGCGTCAGTCGCCGCCCCAATACCGCGATGAAATAGCGAATTACGGAAAAAGCAAGGACGCGGCTGCGGAAATTGACCAAGAAGATGACCCGTTGCTGGAGGATGCCATTCGTGTGGTTTACGAAACGAAACAAGCTTCGATATCCATGGTGCAACGGAGGTTGCGTGTAGGGTATACTAGAGCCGCACGGTTGATTGATATGATGGAACTCAAAGGGATCGTGGGCCCCCATACAGGAAGCAAACCACGGGAAATACTTTCTCCTCCCCCCGATACAAATATCTTGGACGAGGATTTGTTGGAGGAGGAAGATAACGAGGAAGAAGAACAAGAATACGAAGACGATGTTCCACCGGAGGAGGATGAAGCGGAATGAACGAGACTCTCTTTCCCGGCATGGTATTAAAAGATAGGCGTGAATTGCTTGGGTATTCAATTGAAGACATATCACGCGAAATATATGTGACGCCGGAGCATATCAAGGCTTTTGAAACAGGATCATTCGAGAACATGCCGGGCTATGCGTATGTGCTAGGCTTTTTGCGCAGTTACTGCCGGTTTCTGGATTTGGAGCCGGAACCCTTTTGCGACCAGTACTTGATTTGCACCCGGCCGCAGCAAAATAATGCGTGGTTTAATTTCATGAGGCGCGCTGACAAATCGAATCCCATGGAACAGAACCATTCCCGTTGGGTCAACGAGATGATAAACTGGGGGACCGTGGTCATTATCATCGTATTCAGCTGGTTTACCTATTCCATGGTGATTAAGCCATTTGCGGAAGCGTGGAAGACACCGGTAGACGCCGGAGGGGTCGAGGTGGAAGCGCCGATACATTTCAACGAAGATTTGTGAGTTCTTCCGTTATTTTTCTGGACGTTGTCGCGAAAGAGAGGCGTGCCGTCTCTCTTCCGCCCAAGCGGCGAGGAGGGCAAGGCTATGTTCTTGACAAAGTCAAACTTATCCACCTGTTGATACGACGCGTAGAAACCCTGCCAAAAGCGTGCAACCGCAACTTCCGGCATGAAACCTTTCCCGGCTTGATTGTGTCTCAGAGTTGATCTATGCTTTAGAACTCTGTTTGGAATCCCATAACTTATGATGGAAGAAACTCTGGCTGACCAGAATTTTCTGTGTGGCGGTTGTGGGGTACGTTAAGTCGAACCAGAGTTCCAGTGTTGACCTGCAGGATTACCCGACGCGCAGGAGTACAGTATCCTGTTTCGCGCCTGCCATAATTAACGTTTACACTATATGGCAGACTGTATGTTGGAGCAACAAGTAGAAAGTCAAACAAAATGGGCAAAAGAGACGCAGGATATTCCTTCATGAAGGTACTGATACGGTTTGGAATAGCGGGTGTGATACTCATCGCAATCATTGCTGGGGTAAGATACCTGTGGGAACAACGTGTTGATGTGCCGTCCGGCGCCACTTTTACCGCCTTTACCGGTCCCATGGAAATCAGCGTGCTTGAGGGGGGCAGCATCGAGGCGCGTGATTCCCTTCAAATACAGTCGGAGGTACAGGGAACCACGAGAATACTCACCTTGATTGAAGAAGGATATTCAATCACCCCCGAGGATGTGGAAAAGGGACTCGTCCTCGTGGAACTCGATTCCAAGGAACTGGTGGACAAACAATTGTCCCAGGAACTCGAGTATCAGAGTTCTTCCGCCGCCCTTACGGAAGCCACCGAACAATATGAAATCCAGCTGAATCAAAATGAAAGCAACATTAAGGCCGCGGAACTGGAGGTGCACTTCGCGCGCATGGACCTGGACAAGTACCTGGGGGAGCAACTGGCCCTTAAATTGCTGGAACAGCTGAAACTCACAGACACCAGCGAAGAATCGTTGTCAGAGAAACGTGATGTGGCCGCCATAGACTTCACACAATATGCCCACCCGGAAAAACTGGGTGACGGAGAGGCACGTCAAAAGTTGCGGCAGCTCGAGGACGAATTGGCATTGTCCATTCAAGACCTGGGACTTGCGGAAAATAAGCTTGAGGGCACAAAACGTCTTTTTGAACGCGAATTTGTCATGAAAACCCAGCTGGATACAGACGAAAGTGGTTACAACAGAAAACTAATCGCCCGCCAGTCCGCGGAAACCAGTCGAGACCTGTTTATCAAATATGAGTTTCCCAAGCAGGCGCAGAAACTGCTGTCGGATTATGAAGAATCGCTTCGTAAACTGGTGCGCGCTCAGAAACTGGCTACTTCGACTATCGCCCAAAGTGAAGCAAAGAAAAACTCCGCCCAGGTGCGACATCAACTGCAGACACGCAAACGAGACGAACTGAACACCCAGATTGAAAAATGTACCATTCGTGCGCCGAGGACGGGGCTTGTGGTCTACGGTACGGGCGAGCAGAATTACCGCAGTGACCCCATAGAGGAAGGAGCAACGGTACGGGAACGCCAGGTATTACTTACCATTCCGGATACTTCGGTCATGGCGGTACGCGTGCAGGTGCATGAGTCCTTCGTCAAAAAGGTGCGCCCTGGCCAAAAGGCGCGCATTCGGGTGGATGCCTATCCCAACGAACAATTGTCAGGGGAGGTGTATCGCATCGCCGTTTTGCCGGATTCTCAGAACCGGTGGTTGAGTCCGGATCTGAAAGTGTACAGCACCGTTATCCATATAAACGGTGAATATGACTGGCTCAAACCGGGAATGAGCGCCGAGGCTGAGATCATTATTGATGTGCTTGAAAAGGCCCTGCAGGTGCCTGTAAACGCGGTACACGTGGTTAACGGTCAAACCGTATGTTATGTATCGGGTCTCTTGGAGGTGGAGCCCCGGTCTGTCAAAACAGGGGAATACAACATATCGTTTATCGAAATCAAGGAAGGGCTTCAACCGGGTGAGTCCGTAATGTTGCGGGCACCGCGAGCAACCGGCGAAGAAAAGGAGGGAGAGAAAGGCGAACAGGAAGAACAGATGGAGGAAAAGAAAGAATCCGAGGAACGAAAGCCCAGGAGAGAACGCCCGGAATGAACAAGGAATGTATTGTCGCTCTTAAGGGGGTTACGAAAACATATCGTATGGGGGAATTGCTGTTGAATGCTCTCGAGCATGTGGACCTTGAAGTGCATCAAGGGGAGTATGTGGCAATAATGGGGCCCAGCGGTTGCGGCAAGTCCACCCTCCTCAACGTGCTGGGCTGCCTGGACCGACCGACTCAGGGTGAATATCGTCTTGGCGGATTGGATGTATCCACCCTGAATGATGATGAACTGTCCGAGATACGCGGTTTGCGGTTGGGGTTTATTTTTCAGTCCTACAATCTCATCCAGCAGTTGAACGTGTTGGAAAATATTGAGGTGCCGCTCTATTATCAAGGTCACAGTTCAGCGGAAAGCAGCCGTATGGCCCGGATTCTTGCGGAACGGGTGGGACTGGGCAACCGTCTGCATCACAAGCCCATGGAATTGTCCGGTGGTCAGCAACAGCGTGTTGGTATTGCCAGGTCTTTGGTGAACAATCCTCTTTTGTTGCTCGCGGATGAGCCGACCGGCAACCTGGATTCAAACTCGGGCGTGGAGATTCTGGCGCTCTTTGACGAACTGCGCGAACAGGGGAAGACCATTATTATGGTGACACATGATCCGGATATTGGGCGGCGTGCCGACCGTATCGTTCGCTTGCGCGATGGGCGCATCGAGGAGGACATACGCAATGGCCGCTTTTAGCCTGCACAGTCTCAGAGCCCTGTTTACGCTGGGAAAATTGCGGCGTGCCATCGCCCTGGGTTTCAAAACCCTTTGGCTCCATAGAATGCGCTCCTTTCTCACGATGCTGGGCATCGTGTTCGGTGTGTGCTCCGTGGTCGCCATGCTGGCGGTAGGGGAGGGCGCGGGATATGAGGCTCAGGAGCAGATTCGCCGTTTGGGAAGCCAGAATATCCTTTTACAAAGCGTCAAACCGGCGGATACGGAGCGTATCTCCAGTGATCAAAGTCGTGTTTCGGAATATGGTCTTACCTATGATGACATGAAACGGATCCAGGACACCATTCCCAGCGTAACCATTATGGCGCCCGGTCGCGTAATTCGCAACCACGTATGGAATGCAACCCGCCGTGTGGATGCGGAAATTGTCGGCGTTGTTCCCTGGTATACGGATGTGCGGAAACTCAGAGTCAGCTCCGGCCGTTTTTTCACGACAGTCGAGTATGGCGGCCATGTAAACGTCTGTGTTATCAGCGGGGCCATCGCGGAGAAGCTCTTTCCCTTCACCTCGCCGGAGGGAAGAAATGTGCGCATCGCCTCGGATTATTACAAAGTGATCGGCGTGGTGGAATCGGAAGCCGCCACGGCGGGAAACGCGAACGGATCGAATGCCGCCGATTACGCCCCGCGCGTTTATATACCGCTTACCGCGGCAAAAAGCCGCTTTGGAGAAACTTTGATTCGTCGCAGTCAGGGCAGCTTTGATGCCGAACGCGTGGAATTACATGAGGCTGTTGTGCAAGTGGACCGTGTTGAGGATGTGGCGGAAACCGCCCTTGTAATAGACAGCATCCTTGCTTCGCAAAGGCGCAGCAGGGACTATGAAATGATAGTGCCCCTGGAACTGTTGCGCCAGGCGGAACGGACAAAACAGATCTTCAATACCGTTTTGGGCGCTATCGCCGCAATCTCCCTTCTGGTGGGCGGCATAGGCATTATGAATATCATGCTCGCCAGCGTCACGGAACGTACCCGTGAAATCGGCATTCGGCGCGCGTTGGGTGCGAAAAAACGCGATATTATCGTGCAGTTTCTCATTGAAACGGTCATCTTGTCCGGTACAGGCGGTTTGATTGGCGTGGCCATCGGTGTGATTATCCCCGTCATTATCAGCCGTGTCGCGGACATGATAACCATTGTGACGCCTTGGGCGCCCCTGCTTGCCTTCTCCATATCCGGATTCGTGGGTATTGTATTTGGTATTTACCCTGCCTTGCGGGCCGCCAATATGGATCCGGTCGAGGCGTTGCGCCACGAATAGGATTTTGTCAGCCTAATTTGCCCCGATGGTCAATAACGCGCACTGCCTTGCCCATGGAGCGCTCAAGTGTGTGTGGCACCACCAGTTCCACTTGGGCGTGAATTCCGGCGACGGCCTGTATCTTGCGATCGAGGCGATCGCGAAGTCCCTGCATGTCGCTCATCTTGTCGGAGAAAAATTCCGGACAGACCTCCACCTTGACGGTTACCTGGTCCAAAGTGCCTGGTCGCGCCACCTCAATTAAATAGTGGGGGGAGGTACCCTCAACCCGGAATAGGGCCTCTTCAATCTGGGAAGGGAAGACGTTGACGCCCCGGATAATCAGCATATCGTCTGAACGGCCTATTACCCGGGACATGCGTTTGGTGGTGCGTCCGCAAATACATGGGCTATCCTCTATGGAGGCGATATCCCGTGTGCGATACCGGATCATCGGCATCGCCTGGCGTGTAAGCGCCGTAATCACCAATTCCCCATACTCAAAATCCCGGACGGGCTCCAATGTTTCCGGGTGGATGCACTCCACCAGAAAATGATCCTCCTGAATGTGCATGCCGGTCCTGGCGGCGCATTCACCGCTGACGCCCGGACCGATGATTTCCGAGAGGCCGTAGTTGTTAAAGGCGAACAAATCCATCTCGGCCTCGATCTGGCGTCGCATTTCCTCCGTCCACATTTCTCCCCCAAAGTGAGCGAAACGGAGCGACAGGGTGCGCGGGTCAATATCCATTGATCGGGCAACTTCGGCGACATTCAGAGCGTAACTGGGTGTGGAGATGAGCGCATCGGGCTGCAAATCCCGGATCAGAGTGAGCTGCCGGGCCGTGTTGCCGGAGGAGGCCGGAATAATGGCAGCACCAATTTCCTCGATGCCATAGTGAAGCCCAAAACCACCTGTAAAAAGACCGTACCCAAAGGAAACCTGTGCGGTATGACATGCCCGTAAACCACCCGCGTAAAGAAACCGGGCGCAGAGACGCGCCCATATCCGCAAATCTTCCCGGGTATAGCCCACAAAAGTCGGTTTGCCGGTCGTGCCGGAGGAACCGTGAATGCGGGCCAGTTCACTTCGTGGTGTGGCGCACAGCCCCAACGGGTAGTTGTCGCGCATGTCCGCCTTGTTGGTGAACGGCAATCGCTTCAGGTCATCAAGGGAACGAATGCTGTCGGGCGTGATACCGTCTCGCTTGAAGATGGCCTTGTAAAAGGGAACATGCATCGCCCGCTCGACCGTCTCGCGCAGTCGCTTGACCTGTAATTTGTTCAGGTCTTCCCGCGGCAGCGTTTCCTCGTGATCCAGTATCTGGTTATCAACCACAAAATCGCTCATAAAAGGAAACCTTGTACCTGTTGTCGCACCCCGAACCGCCATGTTAATCAGAAGGCACAAAAGCTACGGTTTTTCAGCCAGGAAGTCTTTTTTGAGAAATGTTTCTCTGGATGGAAAAGTCGTTTTCAGGATGCGCCATCTTGCGTTTTTGCCTGCTATTGCTTGGCGCGGTTGTATAGTTCCACATTGTCCACAATGTTGATACCCTTGGCCTGAAGCACGGAAATGGCCAGGTCAGGGTTATCAAAGCGGAAAACGATAACCGCCCTGTCGCCACTGCGGAAAGTGAATGCATACATGTATTCAATATTCAGCCCGGCAGTCTCGATGATATCAAGAATTTTAGTCAGGCCTCCCGGACGATCCTCCACTTCGGTGGCGACCACCTCGGTGATATTTACCACGCAACCGGCCTCCTCCAGTACCGTCTTCGCCCGTTCCCAGTCCAAAACAATCAGGCGCAAAATTCCAAATTGCTGGGTATCGGCCACGGACAAAGTCAGGATGTTGATACCCGCCTTGGCAAGTATATGACAAGGCTCGCTCAGCCGCCCCGGTTTATTTTCAAGAAACATGGACAGTTGATGTATTTTCATGATTTCTTTCCTTTATTGGTCAAGAGGTTTTTCGGCGCCTCGCGGGTTTTCCGCGCTGTAGGGCCGGCCTGATTTACGTCGCACACTCGACACTTCGGTATTCATTGGGGTCGTCGGCTATTTCTTGCGCGTGTCTAATACGCGCTTGGCCTTCCCCTCACTGCGTTGTATGGTGTTGGGTTCTACGAGGCGCACCTTCACACGAATATTGATGATGCGCTCTATGGAGGCGGACAATTTTTTTTGTAGACCTTCCATGACGCTTATGGTATCACCAAAAACGGCCGGCGTCACTTCCACTTGTACTTCCACGTCATCCATGGTGCCGTCATTGGTCAATACAATTTGATAATGGGGTGCGGTGCCCTCCACGGACAGCAGCGCCTCCTCTATCTGGGAAGGATAGATGTTCACGCCCCGTATGATGAACATGTCGTCGCTGCGCCGGGAAATGCGCCGCATACGGCGGATAGTCCGCCCGCAGGAGCAGGTTTCCGGGTATAGTGCCGTGATATCCCGTGTACGATAGCGTATCATGGGCATGGCCTGTTTGCTCAACGTGGTCAGCACCAGTTCACCTTCCGTGCCATCCGGCAGGGGCTCCAGGGTCTCTGGGTGGATAATCTCCGGATAAAAATGATCCTCAAAGATATGGAGCCCGTTTTGTGCGTTGCATTCATTGGCAACGCCCGGCCCGATGATTTCAGACAGGCCGTAAATGTCATAAGCCTTGATGCCGGCTTCGGGTTCGATGCGCTTACGCATTTCCTCTGTCCAGGGTTCCGCGCCGAATACCCCGGCCTTGATTGGCAAATCACGCAGATCTATTCCCATTTCCGAAGCCCGTTCCAGGATGCGCAGAAAATAGCTTGGTGTACAGCATAGTGCCGTAGTCCCGAAATCCTTCATCAGCATGATTTGGCGGTCTGTATTGCCTCCTGAGATGGGGATGACTGTGGCTCCGAGCGCCTCTGCGCCGTAATGAGCCCCCAGTCCGCCGGTAAACAACCCGTATCCGTAGGCATTTTGTATGATATCGCCCCGGTCCAGTCCTGCGGACGCGAAACAGCGCACCATCACGCTGGACCAGACCCGCAGGTCTTCGTGGGTATAGGCGACCACAATGGGTTTACCTGTGGTGCCGCTCGAAGCGTGCAAGCGTACAATCTCATTCATGGGACTTGCAAAAAGACCAAAAGGATAGGTATCACGTAAGTCGGCTTTCACCATGAAAGGAAGACGTTGGATGTCCTCCAACTGATCAATGTCCCAAGGTGCGAGGCCGCGTTCCTCCATACGTTGACGAAACAAGGCCACGTTGTCGTAACTACGCTGCACTACGGCTTGCAATCGGTGCAACTGTAATTGACGTAGTTGGGCGAGCGGAAGATAATCCGGGGCGCTTACCGGATGAAAGGCGCAGCCGCCATCGTGCCAGAACTCACTCATACACTTATCCCTTCTATCAGATGTAAACAAAAACAACCAACGCGCAAACAAACATTTAGCAGAACAGTTAAATGGGACTTTCCCTTCGCGTATCCTTTATTTAGTATATACAATGCGGGGGCTTATAGCAAGTCAATATTCGACGCTTACGTTCTGTGGGGCTAATCTATTCCCGGCATGGTATCACAGCCTTCTGGACAGGAAGCGGGGGCAATCCGAATTTCGTTTCGTCAAGATACATTTAACCGAGTTTCTATCTTGAGGATCTGTGTGAAAAGGGGATCGAGTCCCAGTAGTTGAATGATTTCCTTGGGTTTTGCCAATCGGTTATCGTGAAGGGACGTTGAAAACCGTACACCACCCTTTTTGACACTCCCTTGGGGGGCATCAACTAAAGTCAATTCCGTAATAAGCGGTCTTAGGTCCATGGAAACGGATTTTCGGGAGTTTTTATCTCCTGATGTCCGGTTTTTGACCATCCTTTGAATCGGCAGGCTTGCCGCCCCGTTAATCCGGGCTATTCGGTGCACCAGGTCTGACGGAGGATCATCGCAAATCAACAGGTAGGAATGTCCCGTCAGTGCGGCCATGAGGGAAGGAGCATTCAAATCAACCTCGAACGCTTCATAAGCATACAAACCCTCGGGGAGATGTTTCCTGAGCGAGTGAAGTGCCTCGCCGGGAACACGGTATTCTTCCAGCACAATATCCATCCACTCCGCTTCTGTTTCTTCCCCCAGCGGCAGGGCGGTGGAAAAGGTTATTTTTGGATGAGCGTGAAAGCCTTGGGAAAAGGCCAGGGGAATACGGGCGCGGCGAAGGGCGCGTATCCATGCCTGAATTGTCTCCAAATGGCTGAGGAAACGCAGGCGTCCTTTACGACCAACGCGGAAGCGGAGGCGTTGAATACCCGGATGAAGCGACGAGGGAGTGAACGGACTGATTTCAAGCGGAGGCGGAACTGCTGTTGTCATGGTGTCCAGGTTGGAAATCATGGCTTTACATTCGGGGGCGGACCGGCGCGATGCCCCGCAGTGATGGCAGATGCCCAAACGGCAGTCAGGGGTATAGAGTCCCTCCCTGGAGCGTTTCCATTCCGCGAGTAAAGCGATACGACCGACTTGGGCGTCAATATGGTCCCATGCGAAGCGTTCTTCTGCGTCACGTTCGGCAAACATCTGTTTTACCGGATATTGGGTTTCCTCAATCGCGGCCTGCCATGCGGGGAAATTGAGATGCTCCTCCCAGGTCTCGTAGCCGCCGCCATGGTTCAGCACCGACAAAAGCAGGGAAGCGGCACGACGATCAGCGCGGCTGAGCAGGCCTTCAATAAAAGAAGTTTCGGGGGCGTGACGTCCGAATTTGACCCGCCGGTGCGGACGTAGTAACTGGGAGAGACGTTGCTGTTTCGAAAGCGTTTCGGAAAGCCCCGACTGCGCCGCCCATTGGAAAGGCGTAAAGGGTTTGGGTACAAAGGTGGACACGCCTGTACGGACTTCCGCGCGCGATTGGACGCGCCGGCCGGCTTGTAGTGTGCGCACGCACAGGTCCGCGATGGCCTCCACATCTTCCTCCATTTCCGTGGGCAGTCCGATCATGAAATAAAGCTTGATATGGGTCCAGCCGCGCCGGAAGGCTTCCTCGGCCAACTCAAGCAATTGCTCATCGGAAACACTTTTATTAATCACAGCGCGCAGCCGGGGTGTGCCTGCTTCAGGAGCGAAGGTAAGTCCGCTACGGCGCATGGAAGTCACGAAATCCGCAAGTTCGACGGAAAACCTGTCAAGCCTTAAGGAGGGAAGCGCCAGCGCCGCCTTATGTTTCGCGGCGGTCAGCGCCGCATTGCGCAGCAGTTCCCCAGCTCGGGAGTAATCGCAGGTGGACAAGGAAAGCAGCGTGGACTCTTCCATGCCGGACGTACTGAGTGTCTCATCCAAAAGTGAAGTTACTTTCGGGATGCTTCGTTCGCGAACCGGGCGCGTCAACATGCCGGCCTGGCAGAATCGGCAACCATGAGTGCAGCCGCGTAACACCTCGATGCCGACACCGTCATGGACCAGTTGCGTGTAGGGGGTAATGTAGCGGACAGGGCAGGGGGTGTTGTCGAGATCAGACACGAAGCGCGCGCGTATGGGGCCGTGCACTGGATTGGGAAGCATACGCCCGTCCGGAAGGGTTTCAATTGGATACAGGGCGGGCATATAAATGCCTTCTATTTCTGAAAGTGCCTGTAACAGGCTCATACGCTGAGCATCCTGATGCCGGCGCATACACGCCGCAATCTCGAGCATCACCTGTTCCCCGTCGCCGATGACGAAGAAATCCATGAAGGGCGCCAAAGGCTCCGGGTTATAGGCGCCAGGTCCTCCGGCAAATACCAGCGGCATGGTGCTATCGCGGTCAGCCGACATTAGCGGCATTCCGGCGAGCTGCAAAATCTTTAAAATATTCACATAGGTGAGTTCCGATTGCATTGTAAAGCCGATACCATGCGCCTTTGTGATGGGTTCTTGAGATTCCAGCATACGCAGGGGGAGCGCACGGCGGCGCATCAGGGCATCCATATCTGGTCCCGGCAGATAAGCCCGTTCCGCCCAGACCCCCTCAAGATCATTTAACAAGGAATAGAGAATCTGCAGGCCCAGGTTGCCCAGCCCTAATTCATAAAGGTCCGGAAAAACAAGGCAAATGCGCAAATCAACCTTGGTGCTGTCCTTGATGATGGCATTCCATTCGCCGCCGATATAGCGCGATGGCTTTTCCACTTCCAGAAGCATATTGTCCATCATAAAATCAGTGAGCATAAGAGGAAATTTCTTGGAGGTTATGTATTTACGGTACTTGGCGCCTATTTTTTCTTTGCGTGCGCCCAGAGGATTCATTTGGCCACCAAATAACCATGATATCTCTACCAGGCGATATTCACGTTTCCCGTTACACCTTCAACGACAAAATGCTTGCCATACTTTGGATCTCCTTCTTTGAGTTCTATTCTGCCCGCATGGTAGGGGTAGTTGGAATTGACGGCAATGCGCACATTGTTTACATCGCAGGAGGTGTCCGGGTAGAAACGGAGCGTGGCGTTCTCGAGTCCGGCCACCTGTAATCGTCTCTGGACCCCGTAATGTCCCGAGTGTGCTTCCTTGCAGGAGAGTTTGCCTTCACGCTGCCCGTCAATGAACACGCGGCATTCCCGGTGCCACGCGCGGGGCATGGTATAGATCGAACGGCCTTCGTCAAGCCAAGTTTCGTAACCGACAAGCAAAGGCGCGCCCTGGGGTAACCGAAACCCTTCCGACACCGTGGTATCGGGACTGTATCCGGAAAAAAAGAAACCGTTATGCCTCCGGGCGATGCACACCAGGGGATTAAGTTGTTCCGCCAGCCGTTTTGTTACAACATAGTCGTATCCGAAAACGTGCAGAGCAAAACGCATCAGGATCTCCCCCTGAAACCACGTTGCGGGGTCATCGTTCAACAGCAACCGTGCCCCTTTTAGATAATAATTCGAGTTTATGCCGCGTATCCACACCAGACCGCCGCCGTTCCATTCCGGCAAAAACCGGGATGCCGCAATGACCCGGACTTCCTCTGCCCGAGAAACCGACACAAGCGCTGATGTGTCCGGGGACTGGGCTGTTTCCCGCAGTGGTCCCCCGCCTGTCAGGGAACGATGCTGTACCTTGGTCGGCCATTGTCCCGTCTCCAACCGATCAAGGTTTACAGTTGTCATCAGGTCAAACTCCCCTTCCAGGGGTTTGTCCAATCGCAGCCCCAGCAGGTCGAGCAGGACCCCGCCTGCATGATCCAGGGGGCCGTACAGCAGCACGCGTCTTCCCATTTTGACCATATCCAACAGGCCGGCTTCTAGGACCGTTCCCCCGTCGGGCACAATGGATAGGAGTACCGATTCGTCATATAGGTCCGGTCGCGCTATTCTTGATGTCAGGAAGTTGGCTGTGGACACGACCGTATTCACCGGAAAGCCAGTGTTGATCGCCCGGCACAGGAACCAGTCGCCGAAGAGCACTTCCCCGACCCGCGGGTTCTCCGCAAAGGTCATCTCATGATATTCATCGAAGGGATATATCCAAACCACGGGACCCGGCTGATCAGGGCTGTCCGCACGACCGCGCAGGATATGGGGGATAACCTCATTCGGCACCTCTACCGGCATCGCTCCGAAGGAATTGTCGGCGGTCAGGAATAGGATGGATGTGGGCAGCCGCACCATTCCCGCAGCATCAATGCGGGACACCGACATGGGCAGATAGATGTCGTGCGGTTCCCTACCGTATCGGTCCAGCCAAGGGCTGTTCAGCCACCACGGGTCATGGGTGTAATACCGGAACGGATAGTCTTCTCCCGGGATTTCCGCTATATGCGACATGTACCCGACCAGTTCCAGCCCGAAGTTACCGTCCAGGGCGGCCCAGGGCGAATTAGGCGGAGGAACCAGGTTGAAATCGCCCCGGTAAATCTCCCGCATAGGAACACCGTCTGAGGCAAGGTCCATGCCTGTGGACAAATTCGTGCCGCGTGTTTCAATCAAAATTTCCGGGCACTCCTTTCGGAATAGACGCCAGAAATCGAGGATTTTCGCCCGTACGGGGGGAAGTCCTGCCGTGTCGAAGCGTTCGCCGTCAAAGACAGCACCGGTGCATTCCCAGGTTTCCAGGCCGAACCCGAATCCATTCGATAACCAGAGGTAGTCAAAGGATAAATCTCGAAGAAAATGTTGGCATTGCCTGCCGAAGAACGTGCCGAACGGGGTTCCTTCGGGAATGCCTTCCGGAAATCCTGCATACCGTTCCTGATCTCCTTTCAATACGGAATAACTGCAGACCATGGTGCCCTTGCCCATGGTATCGCCCAGACAGATCTCCGGATGGAGCTTATACTTAAAGGGGGAATCGGCAAACTCAGGGCCGGGATCGAACGTGGCCCCTACGCGCACTGGTTTGCCGGTAATCCCGGTACCCACGCGTTTCAGTACTCCCACAATACGCTTCAGATTGCCGTAGGTTATTTCAGGCGGGTTTTCCATGTACAGAAAGGCCCGCTGATGCAGCGAAAGATGTTCGGGACCCGATCCGACTGCCACCTTGGAATTTGCGCCGCCAATATAGCGCGCCCACTCTATTTCTTCCGACAGGTCGCCTTTATACGTGAGAATTTCCGAGCCGTCGGCGGTCCAGAGCAGCACGGAGACCCCGTCCGCATGCCGGGTCAGGGGCCACCATTGCCGGAACAGTTCCCCGCACGTCTCCTCGATATATGTGTCATCCATGTTTTTGAATGGCTTGAGGCTTATTTCCAAGGTGACATTTTTAATCCGCGGATAGTCCAGCGCCTGGTCCATCGGGCGCTCCCCATGAGCGCCAACGACTACAAGGCCCAAGGCCAATAACAACACACCTGATTGAAACTGTTTCTTCACGTGCATGAACACAAAGCCTCCAATTGAATCTTTACTCCGCTACCCCCCTTGCCGCCAGATTGGTTTGCCCTTGTATACAGAACCAACGGGGTATCGCTCATCGGGACGGACCGCTTCTTCCATAAGGGCTTCAATCTTTCTCACCACGTCCGGGTGGTTAGCGGCGACATTGGTCTTCTCGCCTATGTCCATCTTGAGGTCATAAAGTTCTATTTCGGAACCACTGCCCAGACGGATGCCTTTCCAGTTGCCCATGCGCACGGCCTGATCGTACCGGTCACGGCAGTGCCCGTAATCCCAGTACAGATATTCATGGGGATTTTTAATCTTTCCGCCGGACAAGGCGTCCGCAAGGGAGATGCCGTCAATGCCGGGTGACGCCTCCGTACCGGCCAATTCGGCGAAGGTCGGCATCATGTCCCAGAATGCAATAACCTCGTCGCTGGTGGCGCCCGCCGGTATCCTGCCGGGCCAGCGCGCAATCAATGGCACGCGGATCCCGCCTTCCGTCAGATCCCGTTTGAAACCCCGCAGTGGTCCGTTGGTACTCAGGTGTTCCGGGGTGCTCTCATTGCCGCCGTTGTCGCTGGTGAAGATAACAAGAGTGTTTTCAGCTAAACCAAGGTTTTCCAGCGAGGATTGGATGCGTCCCACATCACGGTCAAGCCGATGAATCATGGCGGCGTATTTTTTTGCTTTTGCGCTCCAGGTTTTGTCGGCATACGGTTCGGTAGAAGGCACGGCCAAACCATCGGGGTCTTCACTTTCTGAGGAGAAGTGGGGCAGCGTGAAGGCGCCATAGAGAAAAAAAGGCCGGTGATTATCTTCGCGAATAAAGCCAAGGGCTCTTTCAGCGATGAGATCATGGCTGTAATGTGCCCTTGAAGAGGTGTTCCCGGTCAATTCGAGGCGCCCGTCATTATCATCAAGATACTCTGTGTAATAGTAGTGAGCGTGGTCCTGGTTGAGATACCCGAACCACGTATCAAAGCCCTGATTCGTGGCGCGGCCGGCCGTACCGGTATCGCCGAGGGACCATTTGCCGAATCCGCCGCAGCGGTAGCCTGCTTTCTTGAGTACTTCGGCGACGGTAACGTCCTTTTCTTGAAGATAGGTGTGATAATGGGGGATATTATCCCGCGCCGGCGTGTGACCGTTATGGAGGCCCGTCATAAGTACACTGCGTGACGGTGTGCAGACAGGCCCGCCGGCATACGCCTGTGTAAAACGCAACCCTTCCGTAGCAAGGCGGTCAATGTTGGGTGTCCGGATTTGCTGCTGTCCGTAACAGCCCAGATCTCCATAGCCGAGGTCGTCCGCCATAATAAAAACGATATTCGGCCGACTGCCGGCCAGGGTGCCTGTTTTTTCGGCGGCTACTTTGGACATTGGTAGAGTTGCCATACCCGCCATAGCGGCAGTTTTCAGGAAATGTCGTCTGTCCATTACTGTTACTGTCTTTTCCGGTCGCCGGCTTGGATATAGACGTTGAAGCACAATAGGACGCAGTAGGCGTACCTTACCACGTGCGCCATAAAGCAATATGACAATCTATGATTCTGCTCCATGGCACACCTGGTAAGGTACGCCTGCTCAAAAGTCGCTTTGACTTGGAGAGCGCGCTATTCGTGTTTTCTTTCTGCTGCTTCGTCAGTTAAACCGCGCTAATGTCCGGGATTTCGAAGCCGGCCCGATTAATATCTTTGAGCAGTTTGTTCGCCTCTTCGGCACGGTCGCCGACGAAACGTTCCGTTTCCGGGTCGAAGGTTACCCAGGGCCCGACAATATATTCGTTGCCGTCTTCAGGAATGCCGACGCCGCCGCTCATGATGTCGTGGAGTTTGGTGAAATGCTCGTAGGCCTCGGGGATGTCCCCGAACTGTCCGGACTTGACATTGAAGGGCACTTTCGTGCCGAGGCGATAGGAGTTGTTTATTAGATGGCCGAGGACGCAGCTGTTATGGGAATCCAGCGCGTTGCCGTTGGCCATATTCGGATCACCCGCGCGGCAGGCGGCAATGAAACTACCCCAGTTGCCACCGGGGGTTACTTTACCCGCAACGGCAGGAATCTCTTCGCCGTCGCTGCTGCCCTTGGCATAGTATTTATTGCGGATGATCTTGCCGCCATCTTCAAAGTAATACTCGTTTTCAACCTGGTGCTCATACTTGTCATAATTGATGTTGCGCACATTGAAGAACACATATTGCCCGTTGGGATACTCTGCGATGCCAAACATAGTGTTCGGTGTTTCCCCCTGGTCCGCCCATTTGAAACGACCGCCGATGGCCATGGCGCGTATGGGGTGGGTCTGGTCGGGAGCGATGGCCCAGCGGGCCTGGTCCAATTGGTGAGTTCCCTGGTTGTTCAAATCACCATTGCCCGTCGCCCAGAACCAGTGCCAGTTATAATGTACATAGTTGTTGTGATACTGCTCGATATTGGCCGGGCCCCGCCAAAGGTTCCAATCCAGATGCTCCGGCGGATCCGAGGGCTCTTGAAAGCCGATCCCTTCGCGAGGTTTGCAGCAATAGCCGTAGGATATCTTCAGTTTCCCATATTTCCCGGCGTGAATCGCTTCATGAAGACCGGCAATCTCCGCATTGCTGCGGTTCTGCGTGCCGTGTTGAATAACGACACCATATTTCTTCTGGGCTTCAACCACAACCCTGCCTTCAGCGACATCGTGACTCATCGGCTTCTCGACATACACATGCTTTCCAGCCTGTGCCGCCCAGATGGTCATCAGGGAATGCCAGTGATTGGGCGTAGCGATGGAGATCGCGTCGAGATTCTGATCTTCAAGGGCTTCACGAACGTCACGCACACCTTTGATATTGAATTTTCCTTCGGTTTTCTTTTCCAAGGCTCTGAGAGCCCTGTTAAGAACACGCTGGTCAGGATCAATTACATAGGCAATCTCCACATTATTCTGTTCAAGCCAACCGCCGATATGACTCTGGCCGCGGCCGTTAAGCCCTGCTACGGCAATGCGGAGACGATCATTCGCTCCGATGACCCTTCCCGAGGCGCTCGTGCCGCTAAGGATCAGAGAGGCGCCCGCGATAACGGAAGCGGAGGTGGATTTTATGAACTGACGACGACTGATAGTTGACATAGTACGAATCTCCTTGATAGTTGAGTTTTCGTCATTATAAGGGCCTTGGATGCTGGAGTCAATTCTGTCTTAACGGCACGGGATGCACAAAGCCAAGACGAAATTAATTCTGGATATTTTGCGCACACCAATACAGCCTTTTGTTTGGCATTAAAATGATCGAAGAGGCAGGGCATTATCAGATGGCCATTTCCTATCTTAAACTGCGCTGGTGCTTGTCCTGTTTTTGTAGGCGCAAGGTATGGGATCGAAAAACTTTGCTACAGTTTCCGCCGATTGGCTGTCTGCAAATCCAAGGTCTAAACCTTGCGGCAAAGCATTCATACCGACAAAAGGTCATGTCTAATCTGATGCGGGAACAGTCCTGGTTTTTCTGCACACATGCATTTAACTTCTTGTTTGTGATCATAGTAGGCAGCAACAAGATTATTTTGTACGCCATTGTCACGGTTCGGTTATACTTACGGTGGCGTAGGGCTTTGCCCTGATTGGATTGAAACTTAAAGGGCCTTACCGGTTTGGCCGAGGGGTCCGAACTCAGGTCGCGTCAACCATGAATATTTTAGTCGCCCCGGATTCCTTCAAAGAAAGCCTGGATGCCTTTGCTGTCGCTGATGCAATCAGCGCTGGATTGCATCGTGGTGTGTCTGGCACATTACACGTGGCATGCCGTCCCCTGGCGGATGGCGGCGAAGGCCTGTTGCGGGTGATGCTGCACGCCCGGAAGGGTACGATCCACATCAAAACCGTTACCGGACCGATGGGTGTCCCCGTGGAGGCTTCCATTGGCCTTGTTGACGGAGGTAAGACTGCTGTGATTGAAATGGCGGGCGTGGCCGGGCTGCCGCTTGTGCCTTCACCGGAACGTGACCCGATGAAGGCCACCACGCGCGGCGTGGGGGAACTCATGCGCTACGCGCTTGATTTGGGAGTGCGGCGTCTCATTGTAGGGCTGGGCGGCAGCGCCACCAATGACGGCGGGGCAGGCATGGCCCAGGCAGTGGGGGTCTCCCTGCGCGATGCCTCCGGAAAGGAGTTGCCTCCCGGAGGCGGAGCTTTAGGGCGGTTACAGAAAATTGACCTGTCTCGTCTGGACCCCCGAATCAGGGAGGTGGAAGTCATCGGCGCCTGCGATGTAAAAAATATCTTGTGCGGGCCCGAAGGAGCGTCACAGGTGTATGGACCGCAAAAGGGCGCATCTCCCGAGGCGGTTAAAGAGCTGGATGGAGCACTTCAGCATTTCGGGCAGGTAATTCTGGGCCAGACAGGGCGCGATATCCGGACACTTCCTGGTGGCGGTGCGGCAGGGGGACTGGGTGCGGGTCTGGCCGCTTTTACAGGCGCGTGCCTGCGGCCCGGAATAGACCTGGTATTTGAGGCTTATGGAGATATGGATGAGCAAGCCCATAGGGCGGATATGATTATTTCGGGGGAAGGGTCCGTGGACGGCCAGACCCTTCACGGGAAAGTGGTTGCGGGTGTCGCCGCCCTGGCACAACAACACGGAAAACCCCTTGTCCTCCTTGCGGGTCGTTTATTGGGCAGTCCGTCCGGATTGTATGATGCCGGTGTTACCGCAGCATTCCCTATCGCCCCAGCGCCCATGGATATCCCCCAGGCGATGGCACATACCGCCGAGTATCTGGAACAGGCTGCGGAAAATCTTGCGCGATTCGCGGAACGCCTGTATGGAAGAGCTGGGTATGTTTAAGAAAGCCCTCCTATATTGGCATACGCTACGGTATTTGAAGCCCTCCCAGCCCCTTTGGCGTTGCTGGCACAAGTCGCGCCGACGTTTCCATCTTTATTGGACTCCCCGCACACCTGCCCTTCCCCCGCCATTTGACCAAGCCTGCGCCCGCCGCCTGAAAGACTTTCTTGCTTGTTGCAACGACTGTAACCTTCATGCCAAATGCAATTTGGACGATGTTCGCAATCAGGCCTTTTGTTTTCTGGGGCGGCCCATGGAGAATGAAAAAGATATTCCCTGGAGGGACCATTCCTATCCGATGCTGTGGCGCTATAAACTGCATGGGTTTTGTTTTGGGCGGGACTTCGCCATCAATGCCGTGGCGGACAATTACCTGGGCGACCGGGACCGTGTCCTGAATTGGATGCGGGATTGGATAGCCAGAAACCCGGCGGATGGTGATGCCGGGTGGGATGCCTGGCCTGTATCAGAACGATTACTTCATTGGTCCCTGTTGATTTCGGTATTTCATCTGTATGATACGGATATACGCGCTGCGTATCTTCGACAGCTTCACTGGCTGGAAAAATGGATCGAATATGACCTGCGCGCCAATCATTTGCTGAAAAACACCTGCGCCCTGGCAACGGCGGCGTGCCTGGCCGGGGACACTATCCGTTTGTTGCGCGCGGTGAAATTACTCGAACTGCAGATTGCGGAACAAATACTGCCGGACGGCGGTCATTTTGAGCGCAGCCCTATGTATCATGCCCACGCGCTTTGGGACTGCCTCCTCGTTTATGCGGCACTGGACGAAAAGCCTCCTTTTCTTGAAAAGGCCCTTACAAAAATGAGCGGCTTTCTGAAGGTTATTGTTCACCCGGATGGGGAAATACCGCTTTTTGGGGATAGTGCCTTGAACGAGGCGCCGCCCACCCAGGCATTGCTCGGTCTTGCACAACACCTTCTCTCTCAGGACGCGGTTTTACCTGCGAAATCCCCGCCCCGCCCTGGTCTCGGCGTCTCACTGGCAGATTCTGGTTTTTATATTCTGGGCAATCGGGAAAAAGGGCATCACATGATAGTGAAAACAGCCCCCCCTATGCCGTCCTACCAGCCAGGTCACAGCCACGCGGACATGTTGTCTTATGAACTTAGCCTGAACGGGAGGCGCATTATTATAGATAGCGGCGTTCATGGTTATGCAGAAAGCGCCTTGCGCGGATATTGCCGAAGTACCCGCGCGCACAATACCGTTCAACTGGATGCCCTGGAGCAGTGTGAATGCTGGCAGGTGTTTCGTATCGGGCAACGGTCGACTGGCGATACTCCCCTTTTTACAATACGCCAGAACATTATATTGCTGGAAGCGGAATGCCGGCATCCATTGGGGTACCGCCATTGCCGTTGTATTCAATATTTACCCGACCGGCAGTGTTGGGAAGTGAAAGATACGGTGGAGGTGGGTTCCGGTTCTCATGAAATAAAAAGCAGGGTACACCTCCACCCGGACATACAGGTTGCCTGTGGAGGGAATACCGCCTTGCTCTACGCGGGTAGCATAAACTGCCGTATTGCGCTCTGTTCTGAAGGAACTCTTGCGTTTAATGATGCTCGTTCTTCCGGGGAAGAAAATTGGTATTGCCCTGAATTTGGCCAGAGTTACCCGTCTCCCGCCATTACCATGCGATGTCATGGAACGTCTCCTCTGAGTATCGCGTATACAATTTCCATTGATTAATACCTGTGCATTATTTTAAGGCAGATAAATAAGCACAGGTTTTCTTGACACCTTTGCATATTTGAAGTAAACTGTTAATGGTAAGAAGTGAATCGCATGTGTTTGAAATGCTTGTCGGGCGGAAGGGGTTTTGTGGGCAAGCGTATCGCTTCCGTGAAATAGGCATGAATGGAGTGCAACAAATACGGTTTATATACTGTCGCAAGGTACATCACAAACTAAGGTAGAATCATGAATACTTTCAAACGTATCCAACTTTTTCTGGTCGCATTGCTTGCCTTGTCAATACCGGTTATGGCGGATGTGACGCTGCTGGGTTCCGGTTCAGGGTTGGATGAGGCGGATGACTCC
>JAEAMG010000652.1_pt1 | contig 36306 bp, 31 predicted proteins | sample 8958741 | NCBI WGS metagenome assembly JAEAMG01 (sample SAMN16933256, study PRJNA681125) | bioreactor sludge metagenome | isolation source: anaerobic bioreactor treating anionic surfactant - SDBS | place: India: Bengaluru | collected 2019-02-28 | reverse complement strand
GGTGGCAGAGTGGTCGATTGCGGCGGTCTTGAAAACCGTTGAACTGCGAGGTTCCGGGGGTTCGAATCCCTCCCTCTCCGCTAACAAGAAGAAAAACCGGACGAAAGTCCGGTTTTTTGTTTTACGCCGCAGCCGGAAAGCTTGCTTTCAAGGCTGCGAGAGTGAAACAAAAACAGCCACTCCGTGGCGGTTTTTCTTCTGTTAAAGCCACCCCACCGGGGATCACCGACCGCAGGGAGGTAATCCCGACAAATGAATGATTTTCGCCGAATTTCACGGGATCACCGACCGCAGGGAGGTAATCCCGACTTCAGAGTAAATTTGAGTTAAAATTTCAAGGCTGCGGAGCAAAACAAAAAAACAGCCACTCCGTGGCGGATTTTGAAAGTCCCTTTGCCCTTAATTCGGGTCATATTATAACTTCTTGTTTCTTTTGAATGTACGTCTGCCATATCATATTCTATCTAAATACGGCTTAAGTGTTGGATAAAACTTGTTTCAAAATTTTTATTTGCTCTTCATACTTTTGAATATTACTCTCTTTCAGTTTATGTATATTCTGCAACTTCCATTTTATTGCCGGGAACTTGCTATAATCTCTCTTCGTCCAATCTGGTTCTCCTTTGGCAAAGGCCAGCAGAAAGCTTTTATCTTCTTTAGTTAGCGATTCGTTGACCTTCTTAATAAGATGCTTTCTTGTGCTTCCGTATTCATCATATCCAAAAGAATTATCGGTCATTCCGTTGAATTGACTTTCAAATATGGCGGACTGGTCGACAGAGTGAGGTCTGAGTAATTCATGTATCGGTCGTTTGCCACACAGGAGAAAAAATATAAACCCTTCTTTAATTTCATCGGAATAACCAACATCATTCATCAGGTTTCTTATATCGAATAGATCCCGAGGATGTTGTCGGTCTAATGCGGCATTAATCTTCCCACCCCATAGCTGTTTTTGAGAGACCATTCTTACCTCGCAGAATTTATCGAAAGTGTCCTGTGCGTTATCGCAAAGCACAACGGTGTCTGTGTCAGCGATTATCCCGCGATTGATCTGGTTTACTTCAATTTTAACCATTGCATCCGGAGTCGTACAAATAAGCTTTAATTCTTCTTCGGCTCTGACCGGATTGGTAAAACTGATGGTCGGAATCTGTTTCCTCAATCGCCCCTTAATATTTTCAAGAGCCGAGCGGATATTTTTCAAATCTGCATCTCTATTTTTACTCGCCGGGATATAGGTCAGGTCAATATCGACTGACAGACGAGGCATATTCAGGCAGAAAAGATTGATTGCCGTGCCTCCGTGGAGGGCGAATACATCTTCCTTTGCCACTTCCGGCAAAATATCCAATAGGAGTGATACCTGCTTCTTATATGCTTCTTTCATTGAGACAGTTCTTTGGGTAACACTAAATTATACTTCGATATCAACACTCCACTATCCGTAAGACTTCTATTGCCGGATCCGAGGTCTATTTTTGTCTGATCTATGTATTTAAACCAACTATGTCCAGCGCGTTCAGCGAAATAGAGGAAAAGCCTTTTTGCTTTGATAGACTTACACTCTTCCAATAACTCCTGTACCTGCTTAGGGCGGAGAGTCGATAACCCTTCCAGCAATTCATAAGCCTCAACCAGAGAAAACTCCTTCGGACATAACGATAAACATTCCATCATTGCCCGCCCCGGGCTTGATATTCTCATTGTAATTCCGTTATCCTGATAATCTATCAATCCTACATAATCATTTTTGAAAAGGGACACTTTAAATACCTTATAGTTCACATCCCATTTATTATTCACAAACCAAGATGGCAATTTTGTTTGTCCCGGAGCAAATAGGGTTGCTTCGGATGATGCAAGTCGCAGATAATGAGTATTACCTTGCAGTTCCAACGCTGAACGCCCTCCGTAGTGGATATTTATATTTCCCTGAAATTGTAATGCCGAAAGAGCGCCGGATAAAAGAAGAGGATTCTCTGACTTCAGCATAGCTCCTTTACCGATAGATCTCAGCCAGCTACTTTTCCTATATTGTTGCTGCAACTCATAAGAGTACCCTTCTGAAACAAGCCATGAGGGGAGTAACACAAGCCCTTTGGGGTATTCTTGCATTATCTTACCAAGTTTGGTGTAGTTTGTTTTCGCTCCTGCAATCATAGTTTTGATATAAATAAGAGCATAAATATAAACAATGTTCTTGGATTAACAAAATACCCGCGGTTTATAATTGTACGTTTAATCATGGTTAAAATATAAATATAGGTACAATTATAAACTGTAAATAGAATAATACCTATTAGCCGACTACTTTCCCCGGGCGAATAGTTGATTTTGTATCGCCAATCTATAGTCAAAGTATATTTCTTTTTACAGGAACAGGCATTGTTGTTCCGCCAGAAATCAATAATTTTGTACTAATACGAAATGCGGTGAGAATCGCAGAACCTCGTAAATTTTAATTCGGGAAGGTCTGATATTGAGATAAATACATGTTATATATCATGCGGCTTTTCTTCTGTTAAAGCCACCCCACCTGGGATCACCGACCGCAGGGAGGTCACTGTGTTTGAAAAGCACAAATAATACACACAATAACAGTAAGATTATGCGAAATGATGTGAATACCCTCTTTATTCTCGTCAAAATATGACGCGAATAATTTGTTTTTTCACTTCACATCTCTGGTTTGTTGCAATCCATCCTTTTGATGATGGCAATGGTCGTTTGACAAGGACAATCACAGATATGCTGCTGACAAAGGCTGATGGTATGCCACATAGATTTTACAGTATGTCTGCCGAAATATTGAAGGAGAGGAAGGGATATTACGATATATTAGAGAAGACAACAAAAGGTTCAACGGATATAACAGCTTGGATAGAGTGGTTCCTGCGGACAATGAAGTCTGCAATATTTCATGCAGAGAATACTGTTCACAGGGTTATCCGGAAGGCTTCTTTTAGGCAGAGGCATCGTGAGGTCTCTATGAATGAAAGACAAGTCAAGGTTATAAACAGACTTTGGGATGGACTTGAAGGTAAGCTGACCACTTCAAAATGGGCAAAGATGACCAAGAGCTCGCAGGCAACAGCACTTCGGGATATAACCGATTTAATAGCAAAAGGGATACTTGTGGCTGCCGAAGATGGAGGACGAAGTGCAAACTATCTTTTGAAAGATTTCAAAGTCTCGCCAAAAGAACACTAAATACTCGACAAAAATTTTACAAAAGATAATATGTTGCTTTACACGTGATAGCTAAAGGTGCAAAACACGTTTATGTGCCCGTTGTATTACTAAAGTTGAATTAGATAATTCATCAGCTATTCTAAAATTTCCCTCCCCATGACAAGACATCTCCCTGCGAAGTTTTGATGTTCTCTCCATTATAAATTGTATAGCATCTCTCTGAAGGTGTATTGGATAGTTTTGCCCATTTAGAGATCCCTTTAAAAAAATCTGTCGAGTAGGTGGCCCCGGATTTTATCTCATAAGCATATTGTTTGCCTCCTTCTGTAAGTAGTAGATCAACTTCATTTCCGGTACTATCCCGCCAAAAAGAAAGATTTGGATCTTCGCCTTTATTATATGCCATTTTGACAAATTCGTTAATGACCATATTCTCAAAAAGCCCTCCACGTAAAAAGTGTGTTTTTACTTGTGCTGTATTTCGGATGTCTAACAACGAACAAGCTAAACCGGTATCATAAAAATAGAGCTTGGGAGCTTTTACTAAACGTTTCGCGTAGTTATTGTGATCTGGTTTTAGCAGGTAGCAGATGTAACTTGCTTCCAGAATTGAAATCCAGGATGTTGCTGTTGTTACAGAAACACCACACTCATTAGCCAATGATGACAAATTAATCAACTGCCCTATACGTCCTGCACATAATTTCAGGAAACGGATGAATTTACTTAAATCACCGATGCTTCTTATCAGTCTTACGTCACGTTCAACGTAAGTTTGAATATAGAAAGGATAATAATCGGCCGGTGCAATATCTTTATCATAAATTCGTGGGTATGATCCTTTGAAAATCTCATCGTCTACCGATGATTGTATTACTCCTCCTGTTGTCAACTCATAATGAGAAAATGGTAGTAATTTAAGGATAGCCGTTCTCCCGGCTAATGACTGGTTTATTTTTTCCATCAACAGGAAGTTGTGTGAACCGGCAAGTAAATACATACCCTCTTTATTTATATTGTCAGTATGAGTCTGAATATATGAAAACAGTGACGGAACACGCTGTACTTCATCAATAATGGTTTTATCCGGATAAGTCGCCAAAAATCCTCGCGGATCTTCAGTCGAAAATAGTCTCATATCAGGATCTTCAAGTGAAACATATTTATAATCAGGGAAAGAAGCTCTGAGTAACGTAGATTTTCCAGATTGCCGTGGCCCTGTCAAGGTGACAATCGGATATTTGTTAATTAAATCTAACAGTTTAATTTTAAGAGTTCTTTCAATCATAGCTACCCTGTTTTATGCAAATTTAATATTAAAAAGTGAATTTGCAAAAACGAGAAACTTTCTCTCTAACTCTCCCTGCAACAGCACCCTACCAGATGGTCATTGACAAATCCGGCCGCCTGCAGATGCGCATAGCAAATCGTGCTTCCGAAAAATTTGAATCCCCTCTTTTTCATATCCTTGCTCATCGCATCCGACTCAGGAGACGATGCCGGAATCTCACTCAATGACCGGAAAGAGTTGACAATCGGTCTCCTCCCCGGAAAGAAAGACAGCGTATAATCGTAAAAACTGCCGAACTCCTTTTGCACAGCCAGAAATAATCTTGCATTGGTAATTGTCGCCTTGATTTTCAGCCTGTTTTTCACAATGCCGTCAAACTTCACCAGCCTCTCAACATCTTCATCACTCATTTGTGCCACTTGCCGCGCATCAAATTCGCAAAAAGCTTGGCGATAACCATCGCGTTTCCTGAGAATGGTTATCCAGCTCAATCCCGCCTGGGCGCTCTCAAGCACAAGAAACTCAAAAAGCCTCTTTTCATCCGTTACCAACCTTCCCCACTCCGTATCGTGGTATTTCACATAGAGCTCGTCGCTCCCGCACCAGCCGCAGCGTCCGTTTACAATATCCTCTCTTATCATATTTATAGTTAATTTAAAGAGTCATCCTTTACAAAAATGGCAATAATTTATTAGCATCCGAATTACTTTTTCATATATTTGCACCCTGTTATCCATCGATAATATAATCAAGCAGATGAGAACTGTACTAAGACTAATAATCGCAGCTTAGTTAACCTTTAAGACCATAGGTTAATGATCCATTAAACAGAATCACAACCGAACAACTCTGGTCAAGACAGCAGAACCGGACTCCGGACACGGCAAAAGAAAAGCATGGATAATTCTTGGCATTATGGAAATTTCACCTGACCAGTCATTTACTGCAAAAGTAAAACGTTCGGTTATCAACAGGATGACGTGGGAGATTCTTATAAGCGAAGCAAAACAGGAGGGGAGTCTGCTTCCCTCAAGGGAGATTGTAATTTAGGGAAGCCACTCAAGGCTGTTCTTCAGAGGATTTGTCCTCCGCCACTGTTCCAATTCTTTATAACTTTTTACATTGCCGTCAAATACGGCATGGTAGATCTCTATGCCCGGTATACTCTCCCCATACGGGACTTCGAATTTTATCTGGAGTATGGTTTCCCTTATTTCCGGTGTCAAATTCCGGATTATCTCTTCTGTAACTCTCTCCACAACTCCGTCATATTTCGACCCTTTTCGGATATGAATCATGTCGAATTTCCAGATTTTCCCGTTCCGGTCTTCGTACCGGGTATGCCACTCAATACACTCCTCTTCTGTATCTGTAAGATTAATGTAGTTTATCTCTTTCAGGGACAAGCTCTCTGCCAGTTTCTGTATGACAGAGAAACTCTCTCCAATGTCAACCTTATCTGAGTAAATATGCAGGTCAATATCCAGGTTCCTCATCATCAGTCCGGATTTGAGAGAGCCGACAATATTCACTCTCGCACCAATGCTTTCCCACGCAGAAATGATTCCTGTCTTGTTCAGTATCTCCCATGCAGCCCGGCTGTTTCTACCGGCAATTTCCAGAATATCCATATTGAAAAAATATGCACAAAAGTACAAATAACGGGACGATATAGCTACTTATAACCATTCTATTCTCAATACCACTGAGGGGGATCAGCTCTATTTATCAAGGTAAAACATCTTCTTATAGATGAGATGCAGGATTACACACCTATAGAATATTACGAATCCCTTGGTATAATATGCAGGAGTGAGCGACATGCACAGAGTTACCCTAACACTTTCATGTGGCAAAGAAGATTTAAATAGACATTTGTTGCGGCTTAATCTTAATAATTAGAATATATTATAATAGGTGCTGTGTAATTAGCACATAATAAAGCGTATAGCTAAAGTATAAAATTGCGCTTATTCACTTATTTAGCTATTTGTCAATAAATTCTGAATAATTTTTATTGTAAAAGTTCTCAAAACAGGGAAATTTGTGGAAATATTTATATATTTGCCTTCAGAAATATGAGAAAATAGTTGCATTTATGTGAGACATGTCTTGCAGATGTTAAAATGTTTGTATACATTTGCAATGATATAGCAATGAAAATGAAAAAATCAATTACCTATATTTGCCAATCAAAAATTATGTTTAACAAAAAGAATTTTTAACTTAAGAATTAAAAAATGAAAAGAAAATTCACATTTTTCGGTATTTGTGTACTTATGTGTGCACTCGTGCTCTCTCTTGGTTCTTGCCAAAAGGACTATTCAGAGGACATCGATCAACTGAAAGCTGATGTTGCTGCAAATAAGCTTGCTATCAGTGCTTTGCAGACAGCTATCAACGCAGGTAAACTTGTAACTAATGTTACAGCTAACACTGCCGGCTACTTGATCACTTTCTCAGACAACACTACTATTCAGATTAAGCATGGTTCAGCTGGTGCTACCGGCGCAACTGGTGCTACCGGAGCTACCGGTGCAACTGGTCCTGTTGGTCCTACAGGTGCTACTGGTGCTACAGGTGCTACTGGCGCAACCGGTGCAACTGGCTTTACTCCAATTATCGGTGTGGATGCTCAGGGTTACTGGACAGTTGTTACATCGCAAGGTGGAACTCCTACCCGTATCCTCAATCCTTCCGGCAACCCAATCAAAGCTGACAGTGAGCTTACAGTTGTAGGTGGCGTTCTCTATGCAGGCGGTGTTGCTACAACCGTTAAGGTTCCTGAGATTATATTTGATTCAGTTTCAAACCAGATCTTTGTTACTATCGAAGGCGTTACATACAAGCTTCCTTTGTCAAAGGACGTAGTATTCGGAACAGATGTTCTTAACCTTACTTCACCTATCGGAACAACTACAGCTATTGTAAGCTACGGTCAGGTTCCTACAGCTGCAAATAAGGCTCAGGTTCACCCTGTTGCTGCTACAGCTGACGCAGCAGTTGCATGGGCAGGTCTTTCATACGGCCAGCTTATCCGCTCTGCAGGTAAGGTTCCAGTAATCGTTAACCCTGCTGCTGCTTCAATCACTGGTTATACTTTCGAGATTATTAAGAAAGACGGTTCTCTTTACAGAATTCAGCCTTCTTCAATCTCTGCAGGTTATGCTGGTAACTTTGACCAATTTACATTTGGTGCTGCTTCAACAACAAATGGTCTTTATACTCTTAACCTCACTCCTGCTCTTGCTGATGCTATCGCAGCTGCCGGTACTACTACTGAGCTTGCTATCCGCGCAGGTAAGAATGGTCGTGAAATCCTTTCAGGTTACCAATACAGTGTAAGAGTTCAGGCTGACGTTGAGACTCAGTTTGCAATGAAAGCTGCTTTTGCTCTTACTTATCCTCCTGTATATATTAAGATAGGTACTGAGAAAGACCTTCTCAGCTTCTTTGACAGAAATGACTTAGCTACTCCAAGAACTTTGGTACCAACCGATTTCTATAAGAGTGCTGCTGTTATTGACCCAATCCCTGGAAACTCAGACGTTGAAAACCTTATCAATACTGCTGCTTACAGCACTACAGTTGGTACTGCTACTACAACTGCTACTGTATCTAACCTTAACGACAAGGCTGTTAACTTCAAGATCAGAACATTTGACTGGATTGGTAAGTACAAAGAGACTGCTCTCCAGACTGTATTCTATTCAGCTCTTGACAATACTATCAACGCTATCCCTGTAGGTCCTTTCACACTTACTACAGCTGCAACTCCTGCTGACACAAAGACTATCATGTTGACCTCTATGTTCACAGAACTTGACGCAGTCGGTAAGACTGAGCTTTGGAGAAACCAGGCTACAAACGTTAAGATTGAGAACCTTCCTGCAGGTGTAACTTATCAGTTCCTTGACGCTGCAAACAACCCAGTTGGTGGTGTAAACGCAGTTCTTACTGCTGTTGCTGATGTTCAGGCTATCCGTAAAGTTGCCTTCATATTTGACGAGACTGTTGCTGTCCCTGGTACTTTTAGCACTATGAGACTTGCTTTCACTGACCGTCGTGCTTATTCAACAGACGTATTCAAGGTTAGCATGCCTGTAACTATCGTTAACCCTTCAGTTGACCTTACAGCTGCTGCAGCTCACAAGGCTAACATGTTCAATGGTCAGGTTCTTACAGTTTACGGTACTTCAGCCGGTCCTGTAGCTCAGGATGTATTCCCTACTTACTATGACCTTTACAAGGCTTATGTAAATCTTACAGCTAACGCAACTGAAACTCTTCCTGCAATTGGATTCAACAACTACAGGTTCGTTTCAACAGATGTAGTTTCAGCTGGACACCCTAATCCACTTACAGGTGTACTCAGCGTAAACAGCAACGAGCGTTTTGCAGTAACCGACTTGACTATTTACGATTCATATAGTGTAGACCTCTACTACTACTACTTCGGTAACACAAATAATAAGGTTAAACTCGAGACTATCACTGTAACTTCTAAGAGTGAGGTTAAGGAAGGTAACGTAGTTGCCCTTACACCTGCTGCTCCTGCATTGCCTACATTGCAGATTACAAATGGTGACCTTGCAACTATCAAACATTTCGCTCCTTACTACAGAGTTAATGATTACCTCGGAAACAACCTTAATGTATTCGGAGTAAGAGACGTTAGAGTAGCTGCAGTTACTGCAACTCCTCAGGCTAGCCTTGCTCACCTTGTAAGCTTGACTCCTAACGGTACAGATTGGGATATCAAGGCTACAAACGCTGTTGCCGAGCTTCCTACAGCTTACGTAGATGTTCCAGTAGTTATTGAGATTACTGACCTCTACAGTGTGAAGAAAGCATACACTCTCAACATCAGAGTTGTGAAACCGTAATTAAACATACATTTTTGATATTAGGAGCACCTTTCGAGGTGCTCCTTTTTTTGTGTAAATCTGAACAAACCATGACACACTCTGTTTATATCTGAATATATTCTATTAGTATGAAAAGAAGCTACCCTGTAAGCAACCTGAGTTGCGCCAACTGTGCACTCGGAGTTGAGAAAAAGTTGAATCAACAGAGAGGTGTAAGGAGTGCACAAGTTAATTTTGCCTCAAATATTGCTACGATTGATTATGATCCGTCACAGACAGACCCGGAAGCATTGAGAGATGCTGTAAGATCTATAGGTTATGATATGATAGTCGAAGGAGAAGAGGAGAATATGCTAATAGAGCAGGAGAGAGAGACAGAAAAAAAGTTCAGGGATTTAAAGAGAAAAACGATTTTTGCATGGTTATTCTCTGTATTAATAATGGTAATATCAATGAGCCATCTGCACGGGTGGTTTAACTATATTCAAATTGCTTTGGCAGTTCCTGTAATTGGGGTATTCGGAAGAGATTTCTATATAAGAGGTTGGAAACATGCGGTAAACAGAAATCCGAATATGGATACACTGGTAGCATTGAGCACAGCCATCGCTTTTATTTTTAGTCTATTCACTACCTTTTATCCATCTTTCTGGGAACAGAGAGGCATGGATGTTATGCTCTATTACGAAGCTTCTACAATGATTATTGCTTTTGTACTTTTGGGCAAGCTGTTGGAAGAGAGAGCAAAGGGGAAAAGTTCCTCAGCAATAAGAAATCTTATGGGTTTACAGCCGAATGAGGCTACTGTTGTACTGAAATCTGATGACGGCACTCTTGTTTATGAAATAAAAAAATTGGCGGATCTTAAAGTTGCCAATCTGATTTTAGTAAAGCCTGGAGAGAAGATAGCTGTAGACGGAATTGTGACAGAAGGTGAGTCATTTGTTGATGAAAGTGCGATTAACGGGGAGTCTGTGGCTTCTGAGAAGAGAGCTGGGGATAAGGTTGTGTCAGGAAGTATAAACATAAGTGGATCTATAATATTTAAAGCTGAAAGGGTCGGGAAGGATACTGTACTTTCACAAATTATAAAAGTCGTTAGGGAGTCTCAGGCAAGTAAGGCTCCTGTTCAGAGGATTGTTGACAAGGTAGCTTCGGTATTTGTGCCTGTTGTGGTTGCAGCCTCACTCCTTACCTTTATACTATGGATTATAATAGGAGGGAGTGAGCTTTTTCCTATGGCTTTGGTATCAGCTATTTCTGTTCTTGTAATAGCCTGCCCGTGTGCTATGGGTCTGGCTACGCCTACCGCTCTTATGGTCGGTATAGGAAAGGCAGCACAAAACCATATTCTTATAAAGGATGCTACTGCTATCGAGCAGATGAGAAGAGTTGATACAGTTGTGCTGGATAAGACAGGGACTATAACAACCGGTAAACCGGCCGTAACAGATTGGATTTGGATGGAGAGTGACCAGTCCGGATATATTGAGGGTTGCACAAGAGATGAGTTCAGGTCAGCAATTGCTTCCATGGAGATCAGGTCAGAGCATCCACTCGCCTATGCTGTCGTGAATTTTCTTGAAACAGAGGGCGTTTTGCCCGCTGAAAATCTTGAATCATTCGAGACTACTGCAGGTCACGGTGTCTCTGCATCATTTAAGGGAAAACATCTTTGGGCCGGGAATCATAGGCTTGCTTTGGAAAGGTGCGGTGAAGATTATATGTCAAAGAAGGAGTCTTTCAAGAGAGAGGGCAAGAGCATTCTTTTCATGGGAATTGAGAGTAGATGCGTTGCAGTTGTTGCAATTGCCGATAAGGTTAAGGAGAGTTCAACAGAGGCTGTGAGAGAACTGAAAAAACTAGGTATAGATGTACACATGCTAACAGGAGACAATGAGTCCGTAGCTGAAAATGTGGCAAAAATCACAGGTGTGTCACATTATTTGTCAGGAGTCCTGCCTGCTGAGAAGCAGGAGTATGTGACTAAGCAACAGAGGCAAGGAAGGGTAGTGGCAATGGTAGGTGACGGAATAAATGACAGTCAGGCCCTCTCAGTTGCAGATGTGAGCATTGCAATGGGAAAAGGAACGGATGTGGCCATGGATGTGGCTATGATGACACTTATAACATCTGATTTAAGGCTACTGCCGGCTGCGTTTGCCATATCCGGCAGGACTGTCAGGCTTATACACCAAAATCTGTTTTGGGCATTTTTTTACAACGTTATTGGAATTCCGATAGCGGCGGGTTTGTTATATCCATTTACCGGCATAATGCTGAACCCCATGATTGCAGCTGCAGCCATGGCGTTCAGTTCGGTATCGGTTGTGCTTAACAGTCTCCGTTTAGGAAGATTCAATTACCATCCAAAAGGATGACTTGCAAGAGGTAATCTGGCAAATGGGTGGTAATCTCCTTTTAGACCTATAGGCTGTGCAACTTCTATGTCATGTACGATCTCTATGGATGGACGTGCATCTGTAATACCAAAGCCCTCTCCTTTGAGTATCTTTTTGTATGACTCGGTGTGAAGATCTGCAAATCCGTCAGTGAAATCAAGGGTTTTACCGTCGATGGTGATAGCTCTGTAGATTCTCTGGCCTGTTGCGCTTATCTCAGGTGGCAGGGTGTCGGAGTTTATGCTGAGAAAATATCTTACTCTTGCTTTTTCCAGTTCAAGATATCCGGCTACTCTGTCATGCGTCTTGATATGGACTACATTCTTTGATACTTTGCCGAAAATCCACTGGAACATATCATAGAAGTGAATACCGATGTTTGTGGCAATTCCGCCGCTTTGAAGAGGATTTCCCTTCCAGCTTGTATAGAACCAACTGCCACGGGACGTCGTGTAGTTGAGATCAATATCGTAGATCTTATCCTTAGGTCCCTCCTCTATCTGTTTTTTGAGTCCGAGTATGATTTCGTGATAGCGTAGCTGCAAAATTGTGTTTACCCTCATTCCGCTGGCTTTCTCGGTTAACTCAAGGTCATCGAGATTTTTTGGATTGAGTACCATTGGTTTTTCAGTAATCACATTTGCTCCGATCTTCAGACCGTAGCGTATGTGTGCATCATGCAGGTAGTCAGGTGTGCATACTGACAGATAATCAACACCTTTGCCTGCACTCTTAAGTTTTGAGAGATGACGGTCGAAAAGTTCGAATTGGTTGAAGTATGAGCACTCCGGAAAGTAACTATCCAGAAGGCCTACGCTGTCAAAAGGATCAATGCATGATACCAGATTATTTCCGGAATTCTTTATTGCTTTCAGGTGTCGTGGAGCTATATAGCCGGCAACACCCATTAATGCGAATTGTTTTACTGTTTCCAAGTTGTTAATTTTTTCTCTTTTATTACCAGCCGAATGGATGTGGTGTCTTTTCAAGACGGGCGTATGGGTGGTAGTCACCCTTCAGGCCAATCGGTGTGGCGTTTCTGATATCATGTACTATCTGTATGCATTTGCGGGCATCTTCGAGCCCGAATCCATCTCCATTGAGGATGTGCTTGTACGATGTAGTGTGTAGTTCTGTGAATCCTTCAGAGAATTCAACCTCCTGACCCTCCATCATAAGTGATCTGTATGTCCTTTTGCCGGCATCCCTGGCCTCCTGTGGCAATGTATTCACGTTAATGCTCAGAAAATATCTGACACGTGCCTTCTCGAACTCCAAATATCCTGCCACACGGTCGTGGGAATATACATGGACTATATTTTGTTTTACCTCTCCGAAAATCCATCCCAGCATGTCGTAGAAGTGAACTCCTATATTGGTTGCAACGCCGCCGCTCTTTCGTGGATCGCCCTTCCAGCTTGTGTAGTACCAGTTTCCTCTGGATGTGATGTATGCGAGGTCAACATCATATATCTTATCCTTAGGACCTTCATCAACTTTCCTTTTCAGGGCAATGATTGCGTCATGAAGCCTTAGCTGAAGTATGTTGTATATTTTGTGTCCGGTCTCTTTCTGTGCGTATTCGAGTGCATCGATATTCCAGGGATTGAGAACCAGCGGTTTTTCGCAGATGACATCGGCGCCGGCCCTGAGGCCAAATCTGATGTGGGCATCGTGTAAATAGTTGGGGGTGCAGACAGATACGAAATCGAGCTTGCCTTTCGGGTAGTCCTCTTTCAATATTCCACTTTCAGAGACAGCTCGTTTTTTTGAAATGTGTCTCTCAAAAAGTTCATATTGGCTGAAGAAGGCACATTTAGGGAAAAATGAGTCGATAATTCCTACGCTGTCATTTACGTCATATGCTGCGATCAGATTGTTCCCTGTCTCCTTTATCGCCTTCATGTGGCGGGGGGCTATATATCCGGCTGCGCCTATTAATGCAAAATTTTTCATTATAATTTTTGTAAACTGCGGCAAATATAGGTAAAAAATGGCTATTGACGGCTGTACATCTCCTGGTAGTATTTCTGATAATCTCCGGAGGTAACATTGTCAAGCCACTCCTGATTGTTAAGATACCATTGTACTGTCTTTTCCAGCCCCTCTTCAAACTGAAGGGATGGTTTCCATCCAAATTCCTTGTGGAGTTTTGTGGAGTCAATGGCATATCTCAGATCGTGTCCGGCTCTGTCTGTAACGTATGTTATGAGAGAGTTGCTTGTCCCCTCTTTCCGCCCTAACTGCCTGTCAACAATACGTATCATGAGTTTTATCAGGTCTATGTTCTTCCATTCGTTGAAACCGCCTATGTTGTATGTCTCTCCAACCTTACCCTTGTGGAAAAGCAGGTCAATTGCCGCAGCATGATCCTCGACAAAGAGCCAGTCACGTATGTTTTCTCCTTTGCCGTATACAGGAAGAGGCTTGTTGTGGCGGATATTGTTAATAAACAGAGGAATCAGCTTCTCCGGAAACTGAAAACTACCGTAGTTGTTTGAGCAGTTTGAGATGATAACGGGCAATCCGTATGTGTCATGAAAAGCCCTTACGAAATGGTCTGATGAGGCTTTTGATGCGGAGTATGGTGAATGTGGCTCGTAACGGGTGCTCTCTGTAAATAGTGTTGTATTGTCGCTCAAAGAGCCGTATACCTCGTCTGTTGAGACATGGTAGAACATTTTGCCTTCATAATTGCCATCCCATGAGGTTCGTGCAGCCTGAAGCAGCGAGAGTGTCCCGACAACATTGGTCATGGCAAACGAGAACGGATCCTTGATAGATCTGTCAACATGTGATTCTGCAGCCAGATGGATTACTCCGTCAATTTTCATTGTCTCGAAAATGCTCTTGACATGGTCGAAATCGCAGATATCTCCCTTGATGAATGTATAGTTTTCCCTCTTCTCTATATCTTTGAGATTGGCAAGGTTACCGGCGTAAGTCAACTTGTCCAGGTTGATTATTTTGTATCCGGGATATTTGTTCACCATAAGCCGGACAAGATGTGAGCCGATAAAGCCGGCTCCTCCTGTTATCAGTATGTTTCTCATCACTTGTTATTGTTTAGTGAGTCTATGCATTTTTTAAGAGAGATCTTCCAGTGTGGAATTGTTATGCCGTATACGCTCTTTATCAGCCCCTTGTCAAGGACTGAATATGCCGGACGTGAGGCCTTTGACGGGAACTGGTCACTTGTCACCGGTATTACCGTTGCGGTTTTGATTCCCGTTCTCTCTACGATTTCAAGGGCAAAGTCGTACCACGAGCAGACACCCTCATTGGAAAAGTGATAAATCCGCTTCTCTCCGTTTTTGTGAAATTCAGGATCATCTTTATGTGATACAACCTCAGCAATGACATTGGCAAGGTCCCCGGCATATGTCGGGGTTCCTGTCTGGTCAAACACAACGCTTACCAAATCTCTCTCTCTTGCTAGTCTGATTATGGTCTTCACAAAGTTATTACCGTACTCGGAGTATAGCCATGCTGTGCGTATGATTATGTATCTGCATCCTGACCACTCTACCGCTTTTTCTCCGGCAAGCTTTGTCTTTCCGTAAACTGAAGCAGGAGAAGTGCTGTCAGACTCTCTGTATGGTCTTGGACCTTTTCCGTTAAATACATAATCTGTGGAGATGTGAACCAGCAGAGCTCCGTTCTCTCTGGCAGCATCGGCAAGGATAGCTGCTGCATCAGAATTGATTACTCTTGCACTTTCAGGCTCATCTTCTGCCTTATCTACGGCAGTATATGCGGCGCAATTGATAATCAGGTCAACATGATTGGCTTTTACATATTCGTTTACGGCACTCCTGTCGCAAATGTCAAGCTCTCCGATGTCGGTAAAATGGAGTGTCCCCGGTAAATTTTCCGCAATATCCCTGAGGGATCTTCCTAACTGTCCGTTGGCTCCTGTTATGAGGGTTGATGCCATGAGTTCTAGTATAGTTTTCTTCTGTAATCAAATAATACCGCATTCTCAAGGAGTGGATGGCGCTTGTCCTTCTCGCTGAGCAATACCTCCTCCGCCGGAATTTTCCAGTCGATTTTCAGTGCGGGATCATTCCACAATACAGCTCTCTCGTGTTCAGGTGAGTATAGATTATCAGTCTTGTACTGTACGATTGTGTCATCCTCCAGGACTGAAAATCCGTGGGCAAACCCTCTGGAAATGAAGAGTTGTCTCTTGTTTTCTCCCGAAAGCTCTATAGCCACATGCTCTCCAAATGTAGGGGAGCCTTTGCGTATGTCGAGAGCTATATCGACAATCTTACCTTTAATGACTCTTATGAGCTTTGACTGAGCCATCGGCTCAATCTGGTAGTGTAATCCTCTTAGGACTCCGTATTTTGAGCAGGATTCATTCTCCTGTACAAAAGTTGTATTTATAACTGTTTCCTGAAACTTATCCAACAGGAAGGATTCCATAAAGTATCCTCTTGAATCTCCGTGTATTATCGGTTCGATAATTAATACTTCAGGAATCCCGGTTTTAATAAAATTCATCTTTTCTTTTTTATCAGGTTGATCAGATACTGTCCGTACTGATTTTTCAACATAGGAGCGGCCAGTTCTGTCAGTTTTGCATCATCTATCCATCCGTTTTTGTATGCGATCTCCTCCAGACAAGCAATTTTCAGGCCTTGTCTCTTCTCTATAACCTCCACAAAGGTAGATGCATCTGATAGTGAGTCATGGGTGCCTGTATCAAGCCACGCAAAGCCACGCCCCAGTAATTGTACATTAAGGGTGTTCTCTTTTAAGAACTCCTGGTTGACGGTGGTAATCTCAAGCTCTCCTCTGGCAGATGGCTTAATATAGGAGGCAACATCAACTACCTTATTAGGGTAGAAGTAAAGCCCGACAACAGCGTAATTGCTCTTCGGATTCTTTGGTTTTTCCTCTATGCTGAGGACTTTTCCGCTTTTGTCGAACTCTGCCACTCCATATCTTTCGGGATCACTTACCCAGTAACCGAAGACTGTGGCTTCTGATTTGTTCTCGGCGCTTTTAACGGCTGTTTTGAGCATTCTGGAGAATGATTGTCCATAAAATATGTTGTCTCCAAGCACAAGGCATGCGGAGTCGTTTCCGATGAATTTTTTGCCTATTATGAATGCCTGGGCGAGTCCGTCGGGGGATGGTTGCTCTTCGTACCTGAAATGCACTCCGTAATCACTTCCGTCTCCTAAAAGTCTTTTGAATCCGGGAAGGTCTGCGGGAGTTGAGATAATCAGAATCTCCCTTATACCTGCAAGCATAAGCACAGAGATCGGGTAGTAGACCATCGGTTTGTCATAGATTGGCAGCAGCTGCTTTGAGACCCCTTTTGTAATAGGGTAGAGCCTGGTCCCGGACCCTCCTGCAAGGACGATTCCTTTCATTTTGAAAATTTTTTACTGAGTTACTAATTCAAAATTAGTAAAATAATTGAAAACTATCTGAACAATCCCCGTTTTTTTGTCTTTGGGACAATATCCTCACTCTGGTGGAATATATCTGTGGAGAAACACTCTCCCGGCCGGTTTTTCAACGAGTTGTATATGAATCCCCAATCCGGCATCCCTCCGAAATTACGGTCATCTATAAACATGTCAGCCATCAGTTTCCGGGGAGAATCGGACAAAGAACTCTCGGGATGATTCTGGTTTATTGCATAGAACTCAAGTCCTCTGGACCGGCAATACTCGACGGCCTCCTCTAGAAGATCACCCTCCCGGACAGTCCACAGTATTATTTGATGCCTCAGTTCGGACTGGATCATCCTGAGTGTCTGAATCGCAAATGGAATCTCTTCTCCTATTTCGGGATACTTGTGTTTGACAATTGTCCCGTCAAAGTCTACGGCAATAAACATCAGCAAATTTTTAAAGTGCAAATATAACAAAAACGGGTTTGAATTGTTATATAATGAAACACTATAAAACCAATCATGTATGAAAATAAACAAACAAGTAGAAGAGGTCTTGAATAAACAGATTAATGCCGAATTCTGGTCGGCTTATCTCTATCTTTCTATGTCAGCATATTTTGAGACAAGGGCTCTCAAAGGTTTTGCAAACTGGATGAAGATTCAGTATCAGGAAGAGTTGACTCATGCAATAAAGATTTTTGACTATATTAACAACAGGGGTGGTGTTGTCAAGCTTGAAGCCATACCTGATGTCCCTGTCAAATGGAATAGTATACTGGATGTATTTCAGGAGACATATGATCATGAGTGTAAAGTCACTGCAGGTATAAATAATTGCTATGAGACAGCACTTGCTCAGAAAGATCATGCTGCGGCAAATATGCTGCAATGGTTTATAGATGAACAGTCTGAAGAGGAGGCGAATGTGTTGCAGATAATTGACCAGTTAAATCTGATTGGCCAGGAGAACGGCCAGGCAATTTATCATCTCGATAAGGAGCTCGGTACACGGGTTTTTGTAGATTCTACACAACCGACAGCATAAGTCCGGCTTTGTTCTAGATTATAAGCCGCAGTGTGAGGTATATTTCACATTGCGGCTTTCTTTCATACGGAAAGATTTGTATATTTGTAGACCAACTGATTCTTAGATGGATTTCTCTATTATACTGGGCCTGGTTCAGAACATTGCCATACTTATCTCTTTCACACTGATTTATGATCTGTTGTGGGAGAAAAATGGCCGTTTTTCAAAGATTATATATAAAATTTTCATTGGTATTGTCATCGGTGCTATTGGAATTGTTTTGATGCTCTCAACATGGGAGATGGTTCCGGGACTCGTTTTTGACACAAGGACAGTTTTATTAGTGAATGCCGGGCTCTTTTTCGGACCTGTTGCTACGATTGTTGCAATTTTGATAGATATTGCATTCCGGGCCTTTCAGGGAGGTCCGGGGGTCTGGATGGGAATACTTACCATCATCTCTTCAGGATTGATTGGCCTGATTTGGAAAAAAATGTTCCCGGAGTGGAGAAAGGGTAGGTATATCTATCATCTTTTCATAATCAGTATAATAGCTCACATTTTTATGCTCCTGAGCACACTTGCCTTGCCTAAAACTCTTATTTTACCCACACTGAAAAACATTGCTCTGCCCGTATTGTTCCTTTACCCCCTTGCAACTGTTTTATTGGGGATAATTCTGGTCAGGAGGATGAGGTATTGGAAGACAAGGAATGAGCTTGCCTTGAGTGAAGAGAGAAACAGAAAGTTCATGGATGCCAACAAGGACTGTATGTTCGTCAAAGATGAGAATCTGCGATATGTCTTCTTTAATAAGGCAATGCAAAAATTCCTCGGGACAAAGCCGGATAGGATTATGAACAGTACCGATTCTGAGCTGATTGAGCCGGGGCATGCGTCACTATGCACCTCTACTGATACTCGCGCACGGGAGGAGAAGCGAATGATAATAGATGAAGAGTATGTAGGCAAAAAAATATATAAAGTCATCAAGTTTCCCCTTAATTTCGGAAATAACAGGATTGGTGTCGGAGGTATAATAAGGGATGTGACAGAAAACAGAAGAAAGGGAAACCTGCAGCAGACCCTTCTGAATATTTCCCGTATTTTTCTTGAAAACATCACTCTGAACGAGTTTTTAAGACGTTCCCATGATGAGCTTCGTAAGGTGATGGTTGCAGACAATATATTTATTGCAATATACCACGAAAATGAGGATAAGTATTCTTTCCCATATTATGTTGATGAGTTTGACAAAGTAGAAGCTAATGTACTCACCTCGCTTGATCACACTTTGACTGACTATATTCGTAGAAACGGAAAGGGTAGACTCGTTACTCCGGAAGTCGAGAAGGAGATTGACAAGGAGTTCGGTTTGTCAACATGGGGAACGAACTCTCCTATATGGATGGCTGCACCTTTGTTTGACATTACTCACAAAAAGGTTCTCGGGGTTGTTGTACTTCAGGATTACCACGATAAAGATGCTTACGTGGCTGACGATCTTGTCACCCTTGAGATCTTTGCTGCATATATAGGACTATACTATGACAAACTGATGAAGATTGAAGATCTCAGGAATGCAAAGGAGAGGGCAGAGGTGAGCGACAGATTGAAAACGGCTTTTCTCGCAAATGTCAGTCATGAGATCAGGACTCCGATGAATGGCATTATAGGTTTCACGGACCTTTTGATGAATGAGGTAAAGGAGGAGCATCTTAAAAATTATATTTCAATTATCAGTAAGAGTGCATACAGGTTGCTTGGAACAGTCAACGATGTTGTTGATATGGCAAAACTAGAGGCAGGTCAGGTTGTGCCTCAATGTGAAAAGTATAATCTCGGAGATGTAATAAAGTATATATATGTCTTTTTCAGCCACAAGGATCATCCGGCAGAGTTAAAGGTATATCCGTCAGAGGATATGGATCTTGTTGTATATTCAGATAAGGCTAAACTCACTCAGATATTTGTCAACCTTGTCAACAATGCACTCAAGTTTACCAGGAGCGGGTATGTAGAGTTTGGATTCTTTTATGATAAAGGGCACGAAGGAGATCCGGACTATATTACATTTTTTGTTAAGGATACCGGGTGTGGAATTGCTGAAAGCGAGCAGAAAAAGATTTTTGAGCGTTTCTATCAGGTTGAGAATACACTCACGAGAGTCTCGGAGGGAACAGGACTTGGACTTGCTATTGTTAAAGAGTATGTCTCAATCCTGGGAGGAAAGATTTGGATAGAATCGGAAATAGGCAAGGGAACTACCTTCTTCTTTAATATTAAGCTGACTGAAGATTAGAGACTCCAGTATCTCATCTGCTTGATTTTTCCTTTATAAATACCCTTTATATCCACTAATACAGAGTTGTCGGCTACTATAGGTAAGAAATAATTCTCGTCGAGGTTTCGGTATTCATTGTGGGCGACTGCTATGACAACGGCATCATACCCTCTCTCTTTTCCATATTGGGCAATCTCTTTCTGATCTGAGAGCCTGATGTTGTATTCATGCATAACCTCCACTGCAGATGCATATGGGTCGGCTACGTCAACCTTACATCCGTAATCCTCAAGCTCTCTGACGATATCTGCAACTTTTGAATTTCGTATATCGGATACATTCTCCTTGAATGTTATTCCTAATACCAACACTCTTGCTCCCAGAACACTTTTCCCTTCAGCAATAATCTGCTTCACGATTTTTTTCCCGATGTATCCGCCCATTGAGTCGTTGATGAAACGGCCGGCGTTGATAATCTGAGGATGGTACTTCAACTCTTTGGCCTTGTGAACCAGATAGTACGGGTCTACTCCTATACAATGGCCACCTACCAGTCCGGGAAAGAATTTCTGAAAATTCCATTTTGTGCCTGCAGCCTCGAGTACATCGAATGTGTTTATATCCATTCTGCTGAATATGATTGAGAGCTCGTTCATGAGGGCAATATTCACATCCCGTTGAGTGTTCTCAATTATTTTTGCCGCCTCAGCAACTTTTATCTCAGGGGCTTTGTGGACACCCGGGATAATAATTGAATCATAGACAGCGGCTATGGTTTCAAGAGCCTGATTGTCACATCCGGAAACAATCTTGACGGTGTTTGTCAGCGTATGTACCTTGTCGCCCGGATTAATCCTTTCGGGAGAGTAGCCGAATTTAAAATCTACTCCGGCTTTTAATCCTGAATACTGTTCAAGTACAGGGACGCAGTCGTCTTCGGTGCAACCGGGATAGACTGTCGATTCATATACCACGTAATCTCCCTGTTTCAAAGCCTTTCCTACAGAGACGGATGCCGAAATCAACGGTTTTAGGTCGGGCTGGTTAAACTTGTCGATGGGAGTAGGGACAGCTACAATGTAAAATGAAGCCTCTCCAAGCTTATCTATGGATGAGGTGAACTCTATATCCTTTCCGTTGAAATTTTCCGGTTCAAACTCATTGGAAGGGTCAATGCCCTTTCTAAGTTTGTCAAGTCTCTCTTCACTTATGTCAAATCCAATTACAGAATACTTTTTTGCAAATTCCAACGCTATGGGAAGTCCGACATATCCAAGTCCTACCAATGCAATTTTGGCACTCTTGTTTCTGATTTTATCTATCATTTTTCTATAATTAGATTTTTTACAAAAGTATTAAATCTTCTCTAATTATTTATTGATATCTCATCTGTAAATATGTATGCGTCACCTCCTGCTCCGAGATGCCAGTCAGGCAGCTTTCCGTAATTTTTTGCAAAAATCCTGACATATCGTACATTGTGAGCTTCAGCCTCTTTTGAGAGATCCTGTACTGTGGGTTCATAATCTTTTATGTCAATCAGGTTGTCTACTCTGCCAAATGATGTGTAGTCACTTCCATCAGATGAAGTGAAGAACTCTACATATTGCGGCATCCATATCCATGAGCGGACATCCTGGAGGAATCCGGCTGAAATCTTCTTTATATTCTGAGGTTTACCCAAATCTATAATAGCTTCAAAATCACAACCCTGATATCCCTGCCATCCTCCAAGCCTGAAGTTTTTCTCGCCCCTAAGTCCGTCAATCAGACCTTCGTCACCGTTTGCCGTGTATAATGAGCTGTATTTGGACAATATGGTGATTTTCCATTCGGGATTGACTTTATTGAGTCTTGTGAAGACTGTATAGCTTCTCTCGCCGTTTTTATCTTCGGAATAGGCACTTATTGAGGTGGTGGAGTCAATTTTCAGAGGTGATCTATATTTTTGGTATCTATCATCTGAATCCAGCTTGTAAAAAATGGAGTAACCCTTTTCTGACTTAATCTCAACAGATGCAGAATCGCGGAAGGTCAGCGAAGGTGTCTCAAACCAAGGATTTGTAACTATTGGATCTGAGACTATTCTTGAGTGGGGACGGTCTTCAGCCCTGAAGCCGAACTGAGGATCCGGCTTGTTGCTCATCTCCAATGTCAGCACTCCGCCTGACTCAATTTCACCATGTCGTATGTATGATCTCAGTCTATTCGCAGGTCTGCTCTTCAGGCTTGCTGATGTTACATAGATATTCTTTTCACTGTTTAAAGGGGCTTCTATAGTGAACTGTTTCCCTTTTCCGGTGCGTATTACAACTTTTTTGAACAGAGGCGACCCTAATGCATAAGTGTCATCTCCGGGACAAACAGGATATATTCCCATTGCACTCATGACATACCATGCGGACATCTGTCCGCAATCTTCGTTACCGCATAAGCCTGAAGGATCTGACGAATACATGGTGCTCAAAATCTCCCTAACCCTCTTCTGTGCCGAGGATGGTTTGCCGGCATAATTGTACAGATAGGCAACATGATGACTTGGCTCATTGCCATGTGCATACATTCCGATTAGTCCGGTAACGTCAGCAGACTGCCACCCTCTGGTCTCGGCAGGGGCATTGAATAGTGCATCAAGCCTCTTTATATATGCAGAATCACCACCTGAGAGTTCTATGTGTGTCTCGATGTCGTGAGGCACAAAAAAACTGTATTGCCATGAGTTGGCTTCAGTGTAGTGGACATTTATCTCTGACGGGTAGAATGGTGTTAGCCATCTTCCTTTTAGTTTAGGACGCATGAATCCGGTAGAGCCGTCGTAAATATTCTTGTAGAATTGCGCCCTTTTTATGTACTCCTGATATATATCGCTGTATCCCAGACTTTTTGCCATCATGGCTATGTTCCAGTCATCATAGGCATATTCCAGAGTCTTGGAGACCGATTCGTGCTCTACGTCCGCAGGAACACAACCATAAACCGGCAGCAGGTCGATTGCATACTCTTTTTGCCGCGAACTTTCTACCATAGCTTTAAATGCAAGTACGACATCGAATGTTGTCAGCCCTTTTACATAAGCATCACATATTACAGGGACAGAGTGATATCCAATCATGCAGTTGGTCTCATTGCCGCCAAGCTCCCATATTGGAAGCTTCCCGGCCCGGGTGTAGTTTGCCAGGAGCGACTTTATAAAATCAATGTCACGCTCTTTCTCAATAATTGTGAATAAAGGATGTAAGGCACGGAATGTATCCCAGAGTGAAAAGACTGTATATTGCTCGTAATCAGAGGCAATGTGTACCTGTCTGTCCATGCCCCGGTACTCTCCGTTAACATCTGAGTATAGCGATGGTGATATTGCTGTGTGATAAAGTGCAGTGTAGAATGTTGTAAGATGCTCTTTGCCCTTTTTTTTATCTGCAGGAGTTACCAGAATCTTACTCAAATACTCCTCCCAGGCTGACTCACTCTTTTTTCTGATTTTGTCAAATTCCCAATTTTCTATTTCTGATTCCAGATTTAGACGTGCATTCTCCTCAGAAACAGAAGAAATAGCTGTTTTTACAACAATGTTTCCGGATTTGTCAGGAGAAAATGTCAGCAGCGCTTTTTTATTGTCTGATTTTTGTGAGATAATAGGTCTGGAAAACTGCATGTAAAAATAGACAATCTGATCCTTTGCCCATGATGAAGATCGCCTGAATCCCTTTACTGTATGGTCATCTACAATCTCTAGCCCGGAGTCAAGCAGGGGATCGCGATGGGTGAGGTCGATTATTATCTGAGGCTTGTCCGGAAAATGGGTGTATGTGTACCTGTGCATTCCTGCTCTTCTGCCGGAAGTCAGCTCTGCTACAATATCTCCATTGTCGAGGCGGACCTTGTAATAGCCGGGTGAGGCACTCTCGTTCTGGTGAGAAAAAGGGGATTTGTACAGCTCCCGGTCAATTACTCCACCTGAATGTCCGACAACAGGCATTACAAGGATGTCACAATAATCCTCGCAGCCTGTACCACTAAGATGTGTGTGGCTGAATCCGTAAATCAACGAGTCGGAATAGTGGTAGCCGGAACAGCCGTCCCAGCCTGAGAGCCTTGTGTCCGGGCTCAGCTGCATCATTCCGAAAGGGTAGGTTGCACCAGGAAATGTGTGGCCGTGACCATCAGTTCCTATGAAAGGATTGACATAACCGGTAAGTTTTCCGGGCAAATTTTTGCCCGGCAATGGCTTTGCCATGCTGCATATTAGAATACACAGCAAAAAGAGTTTAAAAGTGATTTTCATCATGGTTTTGTCCTGTTTCAGACTTTTCCGTACATACTCTCGTAGAGAGCCTTTACTCCCTCTGTTATAGAGGTCTGAGGCTTATAACCGAACTCCTTCTCCAATTTTGTCGTATCGGCAAATGTTATATAGACATCGCCGGGCTGCATATCGGTATAATGGAGGATTGCCTTTTTTTCTGTAATATCTTCAATAGCATGGATGAAATCCATAAGCGCTACAGGTTTGCTGTTGCCTATATTGAATATTTTGTAAGGGATATCGCCTGAAGGGGCGGGGGAGTTGATAACGGCTGAAATGCCTTTGACAATATCATCAATATATGTAAAGTCCCTGAAGAGGTTTCCGTGGTTGAAAACCTTGATCGGACGGTCTTCCATTATAGCTTTCATGAACAATACCGGAGCCATGTCCGGTCTTCCCAAAGGGCCGTAAACAGTGAAAAACCGTAATCCTGTTGATGGTATCTTATAAATGGAGCTGTATACATGTGCCATGAGTTCGTCTGCCTTCTTTGTAGCAGCATAGAGACTTGCCGGATTATCACACTTGTCCTCTTCTGAGAAGGGTGTTTTTTCTGCCATACCATAGACACTGCTGGAACTTGCATATACAAGGTGTTTCACCGGATTGTGCCTGCATGCTTCCAGAATGTTTATGAAGCCTACAATATTGGATTGGATGTATGAGTACGGGTTCTCAATAGAATATCTTACACCTGCCTGCGCCGCCAGATTGCATACTATGTCGAATTTCTCCTCTTTAAAAAGCCTGTCGATAAACTCTTTGTCAGTCAAATCTCCCTTTATGAACCGATAATTGGGAAAAATGCTGCTTGTCACCATCTTGCCAGACTCCATTGCCACGGAATTGAATCCTCCCAACTGACCTCGCTTGTGTTTGAGGTTTATATCATAATAGTCATTTATGTTGTCAAGACCGACAACGCTGTCTCCCCTCCCTGCATAGTGAATGGCTGTGTAGTGGCCTATGAAGCCTGCAGCTCCTGTGATAAGTATTTTCATAGTCTAAAGGATAATATAAAAATAGCTTCCTACAGGATGTTTTTCAAACTCCTCCAGAAGCGATGCGGCCTCCTTGTCCTTGTCTCTCAAGTGGCTTTGTCTGAGGAGCAATATCAGACGGTCAGGTCTTGGCCTTGATGGATCAGCCTCGTTTAAATCTCTTTTGTCAATAATTTGCCTGAGTTCATCAATAGATATCTCTCTGGGTTGTCTTCCGAGATAAACATCAGTATTCTCAGCTCTTTTAAGTCTGTAGTATACAAATTCGGTGATTCCCTCCCTTTCTGCAACCTGCCTCGCCTCTTTACACAAGGCCCCCATGCCTATAGAAGAGTTGTATTGAGGTACGGCAAAAGAGAAGCTGAACAGTGCTGCAAGGACGGATGATCCGAGAACGATAATAACTTTGTATATCTGCATCTTCTTGCTGTGTAGGATGTACAGAGCCGTTATCCCGGCAGCGGAGGCAATAAGCAGGGCTATAAGGATGCTCAGAGATCCGGGCCATGAAACATCGTCCAGAAACGATACTCCGATCAGATATTTCAACACTATGAATACCGGTGCGCCAAGTGCAAATATCAGAGCCGGTATCTCAAGAGTGACCTGGACAAATTTTGCAGGCCCGCTTCCTGTTGCGCCGAATTTAGGCAGCCACAGCAGGGTCAGGTATATGAAAAACGGGAATGCCGGCAATAGATATATCTGTAGTTTTGAACTGATTAATGAGAGAACAATGAATGTCGAGAGAGCTATGGTCATGAAGAAGATCTCCAACAGAGAGCTCTCTCCGCTCTTTATCGCTCTTCTTTTCGACAATCCGACGGCAATCATGGCGATAACAAGCAATGACCAAGGGAACAAAGAGTAGATAATAGAGATGAAATAGTAGTAAAAAGGCTCTTTATGGTGGAATGAGTTGACAGCCCTGTTGACTGTCTGGTTAAAGAGCAGGTTGTTAAGATACTCGTTTCCCCCCTCAGCCCAAACGGATAGAAACCATATAAAGCAGAGTGCCACTAAAACCAGAAGGGTCTTCTTACCCCAAAATCTTCCTATCGCCTTATAATCCCTGCGCATAAGCAGAAATATAACAGTAGAAAACAATGGTACCATTATTCCCACCGGCCCTTTTGAGAAGATAGCCATAAAGACGAGCAAAGGGAAAAGGTATCCGTCATATTTTTTGCCCTCATCCGTGTACGCCCTGTAGAAAACATAGAGAGAGAGAGTTATGAACATGCACATCAGCATATCCATCCTTAAAACAACTCCGGATCCTATAAAATAGAAGCTTGAGAGAAGCATCAACTCTCCTGCAATTACAGCCTGCTGACTCGCGAATCTTTTAATCCACAGTCCCATGATATATACAACTATCAAAGCCGGTATATATGAGAACATAGCAAGGAAAAGCATGCTGTGGTGGCCGAAAAGAGTTTTGCCGAGCATTACTATCCAAAGATAGAGTGGTGGTTTATCGGCATAATTCAACCCATGATTTGTGAAGGTGAAAAGGTGTCCCTCCCTGATAGCCTCGTCTGCGATGCTCATATAACGGAGCTCGTTATCCGGGGTGAAATCCCTGAACATGAAAAGCGGAATAACGGCAACTAGATAGAGTAGAAAGCGGTATTTTATTACATATTTCATGATGACCTCCCGTGCTTGTGGTATATCGCGATATTTCTGATATAGGCTATAAAGCCGGCTGACTGACCAAGTATCAGGACCGGATCCATTCTCAGAATGGCGTATGCAATTATAAGGCTGGAACCTGTGAGGCTGATAGCCCAGAATCCGAGAGGAAGAATTGACTCCTTCCTTCTTGCAGAGTATATTATCTGGTAGATGAACCTGAATGTGAAGAGTACCTGTCCGATTGAACCGAATATGACTAACCAGAGAGGTATATTGTCATTGCGCAGGAATGTCGTAATGAACTGTTCGGCATTTTCAGCAGCAAGGATAACAGCAACGACCGGGGTAATAATCAGAAGGACTCTGACAGGTATAAACACCTTTTGCCATACACCCTTGATCTTAAGATTCCAGATGTAGATATAATATGATATAATCTGCCCGAATATAATTGCAAAATCTTCACGAAGCCAGCCGTAAATAAAGAAGAGATATGCACCTAATATGCTTAGTATCCAATAAATTGACGGAGAGAGTACTTTTTTTGCCCTCTCTGATAAAATCCACTGGAATACAGTACGGGCACCAAAGAAGAGCTGTGCTAGAAGCCCTATTACATATATCATTTGTCAAGATTGTTAGTTGAGACGCCATAATTTATATAGCGTTTCTTCATCCATCTGTATGCAAAGCAGTCCATAAACGGTCCTACAAGCCTGTTTGCCAGATTGTATTTTGATTTTCCTGCAACTCTGGGGAAGTGTCTGACGGGAACCTGTTTGACAGTTCCGTTCTGCAACATAATAAGGGCAGGAAGGAAGCGGTGCATACCGGTAAAGAGAGGTATCCGTTTGGCATAGTCTGTCTTAAGTATCTTTAGCGGACAACCGGTATCCTCTATACCGTCCTTGGTCATGAAACGTCTGAAACTATTTGCTATCTTTGAAGAAATCCCCTTTATAAAGGAGTCTTTGCGATTTTGTCGGATACCCATGACCATAGTGTACTTTCCGACATGGGGAATCAGAAGGTTGAAATCCTCCGGAGCTGTCTGAAGATCAGCGTCGATATAGCCTAAATATGGCGAGTATGTGTAGTCGATGCCGGCCTTCATGGCTGCGCTGAGACCTCCGTTTTTTCTAAGGTTGATAAAGAAAAATGAGTTTTGTCTTTTGCACACCTCTTCTATCTTCTTCCTGCTTGTGTCAGTTGAGCCATCATTGACAAAGAGAATACATGCCGGAAAATCGGTGGAACGTGATACGAAAGCTGACAATCTTTCCTCTAATGCCTGGATGTTGTCCTCCTCGTTATACACAGGCACAATGACTGTGAGCTGATAATAAGCAGTTTTGTTCATATATGAGAATAAAAATCTTCCTTTTTCCGCAAATATAGTGCCTATTCTGACATATCAGAGCTTGATGAACTCTACTCTTCTGTTTTTTGCCTTTCCTTCCGGATTTTTGTTATCAGAAATAGGCTGTGTTTCACCAAGTCCGTCAGTCTCAATCCTTGATGCATCAATTGAAAACTCCTTTGTCAGATATGCTTTGACATTTGCAGCTCTTCTCTTTGAGAGATCCATGTTCAGAGCATCCTGTCCGTCACTGTCTGTATGTCCTACAATCTTTATCCTCACATCCGGGTTTTCAGTGAGGACTGCTGCAATCTCTTTTGCTGATGCATATGATTCAGGTTTAACGACATCTTTGCCTGAGTCAAAGTATATACCATACGAGATTAACTTACCCTCAGTAAGAAGTTTGCTGCGCATATCGGGAGAGGCGGTGGTAATCTTCAGATTGCTGATAAATGGAGCACTGTGTCTGTCCCAACCAGAAAATCTGAGTCTGTCCATTTTGATCTCCTGGTATAGATTTGTAGGCGAGTCTAGCACCTTCGCACCCTGATGGTACATGCGTACCCTTCTTTTCTGAACCCATATTATTACATGGTTTGGCTCTTCTGCAATCACCGGATTAACATCTCCCTGAGCTTCCAATCCGGGTTTGTCCGGGTTGTCAACATAACCTTTTGTTGCCCAACCCTCTTTCAATACTTCAATGTGCAGTCCTCCCAATCCCGGGTAGAGATCGTCGTTGACCTCCATCGGGTTATCCTGATTCTCCTGGTAAAGTGTCAGCTGGATTCCGTATTGAAATTCTGCATCAGGTATTATGTCAAACTCTATAATGAAATTATCGGGGAACTTGACAGGTTTTGTGAAACAATATACAGCGTCCTGTCCGTTAAGGTGAAACCATTTGCCCGGAGCCTTGTTGACGCTCTTAACCTCGCCGCTTCCGTTTGATGTCCATAATGCCGGAAAGTCGCCAATTGCATCCTGTGAAAAATCCTCATAAAATAGTATTTGGTCACCTGGTATGAAATCATATTTTGTAGTTGAAGAGAGCTTTGATTTTTGTTGAGTTGATTTTGTCTCCTCCTGATCTTCGCTCTCAGTTGTATTCTTTTCCTCTTTCCCAGTTATTTCGCCTTTCTTCTTTTTCAACGCCTCCTCTGTTTTGTCAAGAGTTTTATTTACAGCCTCTTCGGCTTTTTGTTCTACTTTATTCTCAACAGCCTGTTTTGCCGTCTCCTTAACCTTCTGTCCCAGGCCTTTCACCCAACCCTGGCCATTAACTTGTAATGCAGTAAAAGTCAAAATGGTAATCAATAATACTAATTTCTTCATTTCTGTATTTTTTAATATTTAGATTCAGATAAATGCTATACGGGAAACTATACCGATAATTATCGATATTCCTATCATACATATAAGTGCAACAATGAAATAGAGTCCGTTTGTCTCTTCCGGTGCCTTCATCATAGGCTTGATTCCAACATACAAGGTGTATAGACTGTACAAACCGGCAAGAAATGCAATTGAGCCAAGTATGTTGAAGAGATAGAATATTCCTGCAACACATATGGCAGTATAACAGTACGCAACTAGTTCAAAGGCTTTGTTGAAATTTTTCACTCCGTTGTACCTTGGTGCCAGTTCATTGATAATCCAGGCTGTCAGGTATGCTCCGCCAACTATGGTCACAAAGTGATTAATGGCCATTTTTATTCCGAAATTGAAATCGGAACTCCATCCTATCAGGGCAGATATGGCAGGAATCAGAGCCAGCCACAGCAGATAATTTGAAAACACATGGCTATGTGAATTGTTTTCATTGTCAATTACAATCCACTCACTCTTTGGATTTAGAATGATATTCTTCGCCCTCTGAAAAATATCACCGGGATTAATCTTCATAGACAATATAATTTAGGTTATTTTATCAAAGTTAATATTTTTTTTCTACGAATGAGTTCTACTCACCTATTATCTTAACGAGTACTCTTTTACGGCGCATTCCGTCAAATTCACCGTAAAAAATCTGTTCCCAGGGTCCGAGATCAAGCCTGCCGCCGGTAACAGCCACAACCACCTCTCTTCCCATAATCTGTCTTTTGAGATGTGCATCGGCATTATCTTCATATCCGTTGTGCTGGTATTGGGAGTGGGGCTTTTCGGGGGCCAGTTTTTCGAGCCACTTTTCAAAATCGTTGTGCAGGCCGCACTCATCATCATTTATAAATACACTTGCAGTTATGTGCATTGCATTGCATAGTATTATGCCTTCGGTTATACCGCTCTCCTTAAGTGATGTGGCAATCTGCGGTGTTATATTTACAAAGCCTCTTCTTGTCGGGAGCTCAAACCAGAGCTCTTTTCTGTATGATTTCATTGTTTTTGGCTATTTTTGAAATAGTTTTCTAAATGTAAAGATAATGCTAATTGAGTCAATGCAATTTTCCGGGCTGCTTATAGGTGTTTGCACTTTTTTGATAATCGGTCTCTTTCATCCGATTGTAATTAAGGCGGAGTATTATTTCGGTACAAGTTGCTGGTGGGTTTTTCTTGTCTCAGGAATATCCGGGATTATTGCCACACTGTTTATTGATAGCTTTTTCTTCTCAGCACTGACAGGGGTATTTTCCTTCTCCTCCTTGTGGTCAATAATGGAGGTATTTGAGCAGGAACAAAGAGTCCTTAAGGGGTGGTTTCCTATGAATCCGAAGCGTTCCGCCTATTATGCGAAAAAACGCAACTCTGTTAGTTCAAAATAATTTCATACCTCCCTTTTCGGGAGCCAAAGCTTTCCTTAGCCGTATACAGATAAAAAAGTGCTCAAAATTGTTTTTGAACACTCATCTGGTCACTTATCGTTTTTCACTCTTTACTTTTCACTTTTCACTTTTCACTCTTCACTCAACACTCCTCACTTTGTTGTATTCAAAAGTCTTAAGGGCACTGATTTTTCTTGATTTGTTCCCGATAGCCGCTTTCTATATTGGAGATATGCCTAATCAGGGAAGTCCATCCTCAGTCGCGTTGCTCCCTCCGGCTGAAAATTTCCCTGATTAGACATATCTCAATTAACTTACAAGCGGCATCAGAGAATAAATTGCCGACTCATATTTCTGGAAAAACACTAATAGAATCACTAAAACCCAAGTTCTTTGTTGCCCTTTTGTCTGTAACACAAGTTCATCTGTTCACTTATCACTTATCGTTTATCACTTATCGTTTATCACTTATCGTTTATCACTTATCGTTTATCACTTTTTCCTGAAAACCCGCTGCGAAATTGGCTAAAAAAATAACGCACCCTTCTGGATAGCTGTCGGAAGTTCCTTTGCACCAAAGTCCATCGAAATAATTGGCAATTACCTATAATGTTCTTAACTTGCAGCAGTCTCTCAGTCAGAACGGTACAACAGTGGCGTCGTACACATGGCTGGCAGATGGCACAAAGTGTGCTGTTGTAGACAACACCACCAACGGGTATGATTACCTAGGTTCTTTGATATACAGCAGGAGCGGCTCTGTAAGGACTCTTGAGAGTGCTGCATTCGGAGGGGGAAGGTTCGTAAACACCAACAACACCATCCTTCCTTACTACTACATCACCGATCACCTTGGAAGCACAAGGGTAATAACCGACAACAATGGCAGTGTGGTAGAGAGAAATGACTACTATCCATTCGGGGGCAAGCATGCGAACTCGTCTTATGCACAACTTACGACCAACAAGCAAAAGTTCAACGGCAAGGAGCTTCAGACTACCGGCAATACAGGTTTTCTGGACTATGGGGCCAGAATGTATGATGACGTGACAGGAAGATGGGGAGTAGTGGATCCGATGGCGGAGAAGTACACAAACATTAGTTCTTATGCTTATGTGGCAAATAATCCTATCCGAAATATTGACCCGGATGGTAGAGTGATTGTTGATGCAGCAGGAAAAACAATTACTTATTCGGCTAGAACTGGTTGGTCCTCAAATGTAACACCTGATGTTAGACAAATTGGCACAGCAATGATGGCAACTCCTAAAGGGACAGAAATGTTTAATAAAATGATGAATGCAAGGCATAATATTACAATAACTATTGATCCAGGTATAGGAGATGGCACAAGAAATGGATTTACTTCAAGTACTAAATCAGGTGATAACATAGGTAGCGCTAATATTGTTATATATAAGGAAATGGCAGAACAAACAGTAAATGATATTCAAACAGCTAAAACTGCATTAGATAATGGACGACAACTCAAAGACACACCAGGAGCTGAAATGCAGGCATTGTTGGAGAATCCCCCTATTAATGCTTATGAACAGATGGCGAATGTAGCATCACATGAAGCGGAACATGCAACAAATAAGGCCGCTAATGCTAATTTCGAACCCAATAAATCTAAAAGGGAAGCTATTGCTGATCAAACTCAAATTGAAGTAATAAAGCAAACCCCAGCGTACAGATTGGAGAAAATAGAGCTAAAACCAGCAGTTATAACACAAAACAATAAATAGTATTATGAAAAAAATAGTCATTTTAATATTTATGTTTTTTATAGGGACATATTCTAACGGTCAGATAATTACAGATAGTCTGTATTTTCATTTGTATAATTATCAAGTGATTAAGGGGGAGCTGAAAACGGGCTTAGATTTTAACAAGTTAGGTAATAGTTTTAATATAGAGAAACTTGTTGATGGTATCAATACTGAAACTTTTAGCATCTTTAAATTTTATCATTTAGAATATGAAGAACCTTTGACATCTTTTTTAATCATTGAAAAAGACAATGTTGAAATATATGACATTTTAAGTTTTAATGTACTAATTGAAAAATTATTGGATTCTTCAAGTCTTTGTGAGAAATCCAAAGCTTTATGTATAAAAGAAATCTTAAAAATACTTCGAAATTATTATGAAATTGTTAATATGGAAAGGCTTGTAATACAGAAAGATTTTGGTAAATATCATTATTTTATACCGATAATTAATATAAAAAACAAAGAAGGTATTATTAAATAAAGTAAAAAGCCCCTATTGAAGTGACCCCAAAAAGTTGGACATAACTTTTAGGGTGTTTTTATGAAACAGAAGTAATGAAACAAATTTAGCGATTGAAGACGTAAAGCCGAAGAAGACCTTGGTTTTTTAGTGATTTTATGAGTGTTTTTCCGAAATAGGGCGAGAATGTTTGACGACCAAAGGGAGGAGTTTCGGAGCCCCGGAAAAACACGAAATCAAATCGCGTTAAGAAAAACCAGTGTCTTTAAGGCTTACGACTTCAATGCGACATAGGATGGACAGCCCTGATTAATGTCTTTGAGACTTATGACTTTAAAGTGTTCAATTACTCACTTTCCAGTTCTTACTGAATTTACCTGTCAGGGCTTCATTAACTTCAAGCTTTTCAGGAACAACATTCTCGACCGGGATTTCTGAAGGCTTTTTACCCTCGAGAATATCCGCAGCAATATTTCCAATTGTTTTCCCAACATCAACATAATTAGCACCCAGACTGAAAAAAGACCCGATTTTAACGTGATCCACATTGTTAGTGAAGACAGGAATTCCACCGGCATCTGCAGCCTTTATCACCATCGCAATAGACATCTCTACCACATTGTCACCACCGACCCAGATTGCATCTACACCCCTGGCCACAATTGACTGTGCAGCTTCAAGAACAGCTGTCGTATTATCGACAGTCGCCTCTATAAGTTTTATGCCGAGAGAGTCGCAGACCGGCCTTGCAATATTAACACAGGCTTCCGAACAGGTTTCTGAGCGGCACCAGACAACTCCTAAACTCTTTAATCCGGGGTTCATCTGTTTCGCAATGATAAGCAGCTTCTTTACCGGTTGGAATGTTCCGGCACCTGTGAGATGTGGCGGCTGTATAGGGGGATTCCCTCTGGTTAATCCGACACCTGACGCAAATGGATCTGTGACGGCACCGAAAACATGTATCAGTTTCCCCTCTTTATTTGCATTTGCCATTACCTGAAGGGCAGGAGTGCTGGCTGTAAGTACAATATCATAATTCCTTGTCACAATCTCTTTGGCAATAGTGTTTGCGGTGGGCATGTCATTTTCCGCATTGTACCTGGTAATTCGAATGTTTTTACCATCGATGTAGCCTCTCTCCCGTAGGGCCTCTATATAACCTTTTTCTGTGTCGGCAAGTGTCTCTCTGGAAGAGAATATAAATGAAGCAATCCGGAATGTCTTATCACCCTTTGATGAAGAACCTGAGGGGATTATGAGCAGAATGAGAGATAATAATGCAATGACTGAAAGTCCTGCAGATATTCTCTTTATGGCGATTATATTCATAGGGCGTTTTATTATAGCCTCTGATTTCTTCCGGATTTATTCATCAAAATTCTGACCGGTTCGACTGTCACCAGGCACCCTTTTTTCATTGAATCAAGATCATCTTTGATTAAATCGTAAAATCTCATTATACTCTCGGTAGTATCGATTATTTCAACCATCACAGGAAGCTTCTCCGTAAGTTCCCAGAATTTTGACGTGCTGATATCCTTGCTGCTGCTGCCATATCCCATGATTCCCCTGTATACTGTGACACCGGATATGCCCTGTTCCCTGGCTTTTAATACTATATGCTCATAGAGGAGCTTATGGGCAACCTTGTCTGTGGTGCTTGCATAAATTTTGAGGACACTGTTTTCTTCCGGTTTCATAATTATAAGATGTTAGAGAGTACATAACCGAGGTAAACGGCAAGGAAACCCAGAATTACACTCAGGGATGTGTACAGTATAATTGATAATATCTCTCCTGTATGAAGCAACATCAGATTCTCATTTGCAAAAGAGGAGAAGGTGGTGAAACCTCCGCAGAAACCAACCATTAAAAAAAGTCTCATATCGGTGGAGAGCAGATTGCTTTTATCAGAGATTCCGGTCAGAAACCCTATTATAAAGCAGCCGGCTATGTTTACCAGAAGTGTACCTATCGGTATAGATAAAAAATCCCAGATCAAATTGAGCTTTGACACGTAGTATCTGGCTACGCTGCCTATAAAACCACCTGTACCTATCAGCAGAATGTGCTTAAGCATTTTTTAGTTTGCTGTTTTTTATTCCGTATGCAAAGTAAATAATAATTCCGATAGCCAGCCATATCAGGAATCTCATCCAGTTTGTGATGCCCAACTCGGTTATAAGATAGAGGTTTATCAACAGGCCGAGCACGGGAATTAGCGAGAGAGAGCGTCTGATTGATATGAATATGACGTAAGAGGCGCAGATCAGGAATCCATACATCGGAATATTGTGCTTACTGTATTCCCGGAAAAAACCTGCAATGCCGTCAAAATTCAGCGCAAAAAGCAGAGCCAGTATAATTAAAACTATAGGAGGCAGGAATGTCCGGCTGTTGTAGTAAGGAACCCTGAAGCCACTCTTCACTTTCCCTTTTTCACTCTTCCCTGTTCCCTTTTCACTATTCACTCTCCCCTTTTCACTATTCACTCTCCCCTTTTCACTAT
>JAEAMG010000648.1_pt1 | contig 36414 bp, 22 predicted proteins | sample 8958741 | NCBI WGS metagenome assembly JAEAMG01 (sample SAMN16933256, study PRJNA681125) | bioreactor sludge metagenome | isolation source: anaerobic bioreactor treating anionic surfactant - SDBS | place: India: Bengaluru | collected 2019-02-28 | reverse complement strand
GCCCGGCTCCGGGTGCTTGTACTCGCCGTAGCGGCAGCTCATCGGTTTGGCCATTAGCATGAGGATGTCGTCACCGTCGGAATGGACGCGGATGTTCTCGAACAGGCACGTCTCCATCAGCATGTCCTGGTTCGGCTGCAGCCAGATGATCGCGTTGGCCCAGTACTCGGTCGGCGCGCGGTAATTCATGCTGTAGTGCGGTACGTCGATGTCGCGGGCGACGATGTTCCGCATGCCGGCCGTCTCGCACTCGTAGCCGATTCTGAAAATGTTCGCGCGGTCCGTCCAGAACGTGCAGCTTTCGACCCGGATGTTCTCGCACGGCGCGGCCATTTTCGCGAGCCCCTTGACTGCGATGCAGTCGTCCTGGGTCCGGAAGAAGCAGTTCCGCACCGTCGCGTTGCGCGTGTTCACGAGGTCCAGCGCGTCGTCGTTGATCATGCGCGAGCCGCAGATCTTGACGTTGTCGATGAGCACGCCGTCGCAGTTCCAAGTGACAAACGTCCAGCTCCAGGGATTGCGCAGCGTGATGTCGCGCACCGTCAGGTTCCGGCAGTCCTGGCAGTCCAGCAGGTAGCGACCCGGTCCCTTGAAGCGGGGCGAGTCTTCGCCGCCGAGAATGCCGCGGCCCCGGATGGTGATATTCGTTCCCTTGGCGTAGACGCACCCCTTGACCACGGCGCCGCCCGCGAGGTAAAGCGTCTGGTTGTCGGTCAGTGCGATCTTGCCGGTGTGGTGCACGCCCGGCGCAAAATAGACGACGTTGGGGTCGCCCGGCTTCGGTGCCCCGGTCTCGGCTGTGTTTCCGAACAGGAGCAGCGGCTTGACGCGGCCGTTCCGCTCGACGGAAATTTGGAAGGGGGCCTCGGCCGTGAGCGCGATCTCGCCGGCGGCTTTGCGCTTGAGCCAGCCGGCGTAGCGGGCTGGCTGGATCTGAACATTGTCCAGCGGCGCGTGCGATCGCACAACGACCTCCGCTTTCCCCGAGAAGTCGAACGAGGCGAAGGCATAGTCGCCCTCGAAGTACTGGCCCTGCGCGGCGTAGACGTCGACCGGCTTGCCGTTCACCGTCACCACGTAGTCGCCCGCGACGGCCTCGCCCGACGGCGCGGGGTAGGTGTCGACTCGCGAAGCTGGCGACACGCAGCCGCACAGGTGTGCGGACACCAAGAGGATCACTGTCAGCCGAAGGGCAGCATTGAAAAACTTACCCATGATTCATGTTCCTTTGTTTGTACGGGCTCACAGCCGTTTGTAGAAGATCAGCTGGAATGAACGCGGCTTGTGGGTATTGGACCAGTTCTGCAGCCGCTCTCCGGAAACCGTTTCCTTTGGGCCGTTGTAGTTTTCCACCTGGTAGTCAGCCTTGGGGTCGATCCCGGAAAGGGTGAACGTGCGGGACGCGTCCTTCGCCGCGCCGCGCCGGAAGGCGATCGCGAAGCCCGCCTTCAGGTCTGGCCTCGCGCACTGCCACGCGCACCAGACGTCGTCTCCGGTGCCGATTTCGTCTGTCAGCGGGTAGAAGTCGCCCATGTAGAAAGGCCGCATGCGGACCGCCACGTCGAAGACCTTTTTGAACCAAGCCGTCTCGGCGTCAGTGAACGTGCGCTTGAGGATTCCACCTTCGAAGTCGGAGGGCGTGATGACGGTCCCCGACGAGATGATGCTGAAGGCCGCGTAATCGTCGCCGACCGGCACGCAGTTGAACTCGCAGCCTTGGAAGGGCAGATACGGCATGAGGTTGAGCGTCGCGTTCTGCCCGAGGATGAACGCCGTGTCGCCCGGCTTGCGCCCGACATAGTAATCGCTGCGGCAATAAACGTGGGCACGGGAAATCATTTCGAGGTCGATGCGCCGCCCGCCCGACGCGCAGTTCTCCTGCAGGATATCCGGGAACCGCACCCGCATGTCGTCGAGGAATTGGTACATCCCGGCGATGTGCTTGGCCTCGGAGATGCCGACGCGGTCCGGCGCGTCCAGGCCGCGCCAGACGGGACCGGGGTCCATGTTGAAATCCTGGCGGTAGACATCGATCTTGTGTTTCTCGATCATTCCGTAAACCGTATCCTGTATCCATTTGAGCGCCGCGGGATTGCCGTAATCGACGAGCTGCCCGTGCCGGTACTCCGGATGCGTCTGCAAGATCGGCGCGGTGTCGGTCATGCGCTCCGGCTCGAACCAGAGCAGGAATTTCATGCCCGCCTTGTGGACCGCGTCGGCGATCGGCAGCAGGTCGCCAGTCGGGTGCGTGGCCGTGTTGACCCGCCAGTCGCCGACGTACTTCCACCAGTTCGGGCCGCAGTTGGAATACAGCTCGTCCGCGTGCGGCGCGCCGTACCACCCCGCATCGATCCAGTACGTGTCGAAAGGCATCTTGTTGTCGACGCAGTACTGAAGCACGTCGGCCATCATCTGCGGCGTCTTGTTCCCGCCTCCCGACGCGACCGCCAGAATCGGCGGGATGATCTGCCCCTTGGAATCGCGCGGGACTTTGTTCTCGAGCATGAAGCGGTGAACGAGCGTCTTGAACTCCCGCCGCGTCTGGTTTTTGCGGGCGAAGACGAGAACGGAGGGCTGACGGATGGTCTCCCCCGGCAGGAGCCGGAAGCGGGTCCGCTCCATACCGATTTCGACTTCGACGGTCTTGCCCGTGTTCGCAAAGCGCGCCTTCCACGAGCCTGTCCAGCCGACCGCGAACAAATAGCCGTTCCGGTCATCGAGGTTTAATTCCAGAAATGGAACATAGTCGTTCGAGGACCGTCCGCAGGTTGTCGTCAGGACCCGCTCTTTTCCGGCTTCAATCTCATAAGATTCCGGAATGAAATCCGTCGCTTTGCAGGTCGACCCGCGCAGGACATTCAAAACCACGGCTTTGCCCGCTTCCGGCGTGTCGGCGGAGAACGCCAGCGAGCGGAAGTTGGAGACGATCCCCGTCTGTTTCTTATCGGACAGGTTCGTCAACCGGACGTCGTATTCCTCAGCGGGGACCGACCTGTAGCGCTTGCCGTCCAACCGGACTTGCAGCGTCCCGTCCGCGGCCGTCAGTGTGCGCGACCCGGCGGTATAGTGCGCATGCCGCGTCTGAGAACCGTGTTCCGCCGTTGTAAAACACGAGCCTGCGGTCTGCGCCGGCATCCCGTCATAATCGAACGCTGGGCTGTAGGCCTTCAGACGATGGGCCTGCACGTGGACGCAGGCTTGAAAAACCAATGCCGCCAGAAACGGGAACACCAGCATAAATCGTTTCATGCGGCTCCGGGGAAAAAACGATGCGCATGCTGTGTCGCTGTTAAACCGGTCCATGATTCCCCCCTTCAATATCCCATCCTGGCCTGTTGTTTCTCAAAGTCCGGCGGCAAGGCCGCAAGAGGCTGGGCTGCTTCAGCGGCAGCGTAGCGGAGCATGTTGCGGAGCAGCCGTTCGGCCACGGGATCATGCCCCAACTGCTCGACGATCCAGAGCGTGTTCAGCACGATCCGGCCCGCCCCCACGCGATAGACCGCCACGAGCACGCCCGCGTCGTAGCCGAACGAGGCGTCGATGCTCGCCGCCGCAAGTTCAGCGGGCACATCGAGCCCCGCCCACCGGGTATCCGAGATCACATGCCGATAAAACGTGTAGTCCATCAGGCCGCCCGACGGCAAGCCTTCGAAGATCGGGTGCCGCTTGGCCCAGTGGTCGTGCCGGTAAAGCCAGTCGTTAGGCCATCGCCCCCCGCCGAGCGTCCCCTTGTTGGCCAGCGGCACCCGCGCCACCGCGTTCGTGCCGCTTTTGAAAACGTCGGGCGAGAGAAAGACGGCCGTCGAGCCTTGGGCAATGTGGCGGACCAGCCCGCGCCAGGCGGCATCGTCGGCGGCGGGTTTGCGCCCGACAAGGATGACCTCGCGCCGGACCGCGTTGCCCGCCGGGAGCGGATGCGTCTTGAGCCCGTGGGCGGCCAGCCACGTCGCGAGCGCCGGGTCGTCGCCCCACTGTGCCACGTCCGCGTCCACCGCGGGCATATCGGCCGGGTCCGTCACATAGAACTCGGCGTTCCCGCCCGCCGCGGCGCCGCCTTTTTGGAACGTGGCCAGAAACCGATATTTCCCGGTCGGCCCGTCGACGGCGACCTCTTCCCCGAAAAACGGCATGGCCAGCGGGGTCTCCGGCTGGGCGGCGGGATCTTGAATCTTTGCCGTGCGGACCGTGTCGAGCACGCTGCGCCCGTCGGGGCCGACGATCTGGAGCCGGACCGGATAGTCGCCCGGCACGAGCGCGTCCTCGTTGGCCAGCACGGCGTCGAACCGCACCTTCGCGCCGCGGTACGCATGCTTCGGCTCCGTGAACAGGCAGAGGCGCAACGGGCTGAAGCCGTCGGACACGGCATCCGCCACACCGGGCTTCAGCTCCCGGAACTCGCAGGTCATCACGCCTTCGCCGCAGAAGCCGTGGTCGAAGGTCCCGCTCATGCTGTGCCCAACGCAGGACGGATTGGCGCGGAGGGCGTTGAGCCCTTCCAGCCGCATTCCCGCCATCTGGGCGACGCAAAGCCGGAAATAGTCTTCGGGCGAAGCAAAGGTGTCGCCCATATTCCAATGCTGCCAATCGGCCATGAACCGGTCGAGAAACCCGCGATAGAGCCGGGCGGCTTCGGAGTCCGCCTGACCGATTTGTTCATAGTGCCGCACTTGGCGCGTCAGATCGACCGCGCCGCCGACGCCGTATTCCGAAATGAAGAGTGGCCGCCCGGCCGGCGTGTCTCGCAGATTACGGATCTGCCGGGAAAGGTGCGGGTAGCGCTGATACGGATGCGAATCGAGAAGCGTATTGTCCCACGCAGTCCCGCCGGGATTGCACAGCGCGCCGAAGCCCTGACGAGGCACTTTGTCGGCAGGAACAAACTGCTCCAGCCCGCTGTTGAGCATCGTCACGCGGGTACCGTCCAACGCGTTCACTTGCGGCAGCATTGCAACGGCGTGACGGAAGATCGGGCCGTCGCGCGTCTCGTTCAGCAACCCCCACATCACCACACTCGGATGGTTGCGGTCTCGGGTGATCATGCCGCGGACCGCCGCATCGAACCGCTCCGCCATCTGCGACGATTCGTTCCATTGCCAGCCCGCTGCTGTCTCATCGTAAACCAGAAGTCCGATCTCGTCGCAGAGGTCGAGCTGATAGCGGCGCGGGATGGAACAGAAGAAACGGATCATGTTGAAACCCATCGCCTTGCCATTCAGCAAATCGCGCCGCAAAAAGTCGGAGCCGAGCGGAACGCGGTATCCGGGTGCAGGCGCGGTGTTGCCCGTGTGGGAGCTGCGCAGAAAAAGCCGCTTGCCGTTCAGGCGGAAAGCCCCGTCGACGAACCGGAAGTCGCGGAACCCGCAGCGTGTCGAGACCTCGTCAAAGCCGCCTAGCCCGTCAACTGCGACCCGAGCCGTCACGCGGTAGAGGATCGGCTCGTCCAAGCTCCAGTGGCGCGGCTGCTCGATCTTGAGAACCTTTTCCAGACGCGTATCGCCGGGCTCGAACGCCTGTTCCGTGTCGCAGGCGGCGAGCGTCTCGCCCGATGCGGCAGGTGCCGCAGAGAGATAAACACGGGCCGGACTTTTTTCTTGGCCGGCGTTACGCACCGTCGTCGATATGCGGATCTCGCCGGTTTTCCAATCGGGCCTCACGCGCAGGTCGGCAACGCGGACCGCCGGACAGACGAGCAGCTCGACGGAATCGATCAGTCCACCGCACTGATACTCGCCGCCCGGCGGCGTCTGGCACGCACGCCCCCGCTGGGGCGTGTTCAGCCGGGTCATGCCGTCAACAGGCTGGTCCCCCGGGCACACGACGCGGACCGCAATCCGGTTGGCCTCCCCGGGCTTGGCCGCCTCCGTGGCATCGAAGGCAAAAGCCTCCTCGCCGCCTTCGTGACTTCCGACATGAAGGCCGTTCACCCACACCTCGGCGAGGTAATCGGACTGCCAGAACCGGAGAACATAGCGCCCGTCAGGATCAGGGTTGGACGGGAAAACGATCTCCCGCCAATACCACGCTACGCCGTGGCAGCCTGGCCACGCCTCCTGATAGACGCCCGGCACACGGACCGGCCTCGCCTCTGCACGCTGCCGCTCCCACCACTTCTCTTCGCGCCCCGCGTTCTTCGGATCGACCGCAACACGCCACTCGGCGGCACCGTCGAGCGAAACGGTTTGGGTGGCACGGGCGCCCGGCTGGCCCCGTCCGCCCGCGGCATGTCCGGTAACCGCCGCAAGAGCAAAAACCAGCATCGGGGTCAACGCTGCAAGCGCAGGTTGAGCAAATCGCAGGCTCATCGGTTGTTTCCTGATATTTCGCATCCTGAATCTTTAGGATAGCGCTACTGCGATGCGAAAACCATAACAATTCCTGTTTGCCAGACGTTCAATCGCAAATTCGGCGTTTTCAACACACCTCCCATAGTCTACTATGGTTACATTCCTGTTTGTATCCAAAAGCGAAAAGAGGACACGGCATGCAAATCATGAGACTGGGCGAGGCGGTCTTCCCCTCTCCGATTCTACGTACGATAGGCGATGACCAGTTTGTGCCCGAACAGATCATGCGGAAAGCCGACGCACCGCTGGACGAAGGGTTGCTGTTCGAGCTCGCGGGACCCCGGCACAAGCTCTTCTTCGACCCGAAACACACACGGGCAGGCATCGTCACATGCGGCGGACTCTGCCCAGGGCTGAATGACGTCATCCGCTCCCTCTTCCGCCAACTGTATCTCGGCTACGGGGTGAAGGAAGTGTTCGGTTTCCGCGGCGGCTATCAGGGCCTGAACCCGGCATGCGGCACGGAACCGATCATTCTGACACTCGACTCCGTAGACGACATCCACAAACTCGGCGGCACGGTGTTGGGCACGTCGCGCGGACCTGTGGACATAGGTGTCGCCGTCGACAACCTCATCCGGCGCGGCATCAACATGCTGTTCACCGTGGGCGGCGACGGCACCCAGCGCGGCGGCAACGACCTGTTTCAAGAGGCCAAGCGGCGAGGACATCCGTTGGCAGTGGTCGGCGTGCCCAAGACGATCGACAACGACGTGGCCTTCGTCTCCCGCACCTTCGGCTACCTCACCGCCGTGGAGGAGGGTGCGAAGGTGCTGGACCGCGCACACATTGAGGCGACCAGCGTTCAGAACGGGATCTCACTCGTCAAGCTTATGGGGCGTCACGCGGGCTTCATTGCCGCCGGGGCAACGGTCGCCAGCCAAGATGTGAACTTCACACTGGTCCCCGAAGTGCCTTTTACCCTGGATGGCCCGGGCGGATTTCTCGCGGCCCTCAAGGAACGCATCCTCCGGCGCGGTCATGCGCTGATCGTCGTGGCGGAAGGAGCAGGACAAGACTTGCTCGCGCGGTCCGAGAAAGCCAGCGACGCTTCCGGCAACGTCAAGCTGCTGGATATCGGCCCCTACCTCCGCGAGAAAATCGAAAACCATTTCAAGGCGCAACAAATACCGATCGTCATGCGCTATATCGACCCCGGTTATCTGATTCGGAGCAGTCCGGCGAACGCCGGCGACTCGATCCTCTGCGATCAGTTCGCGCGCCACGCCGTCCACGCCGCCATGGCCGGCAAGACCGGCCTCGTGATCGGACTCTTGCACGACAAGTTCATTCACGTGCCCATCGAACTGCTCGCCACGCACAAAAAAACGATGGCTTTGGACAGCCTCGCCTGGACTGCGGCCTTAGCCGCCACCGGGCAGCCCGAGCGGTTCGAATAGCCGGCCCCAGTCCGTCCGGGCGAGTGAAAGCGGGTAAGGGAGCCTTTCCTAATGCGGGCGGAGCCCGTAACCCAACTGGAAGAGTGGAATGTTGGAATGGTAGTGGATGACCGAAGCAGCCGAAGTGATCTTCCACCATTCCAAACAACTCGTTTTTTATTGCTGTTGTCGGTTTTTGTAAGGCACTTACCTAACACGGACGCCGACGCGATGTCGCCAAAAAAGCTCAGCAGCATGCCGTCCTCCGTGAGCCGGGCCTCACCGATCAAAGAAAAGGTGATGACCGCCAGTTTGCACAGGCGGTCCTTCTCGGTCCTCAGCTGGTCGCGCGAGTCCGTTAACTCTTTGAGTGAACGCTCCAGCGCGGCACGGACGTCACAGGTTGAGCCGGACATCCTGCAGCAGGACGAGCATGTGGCCATAATCCCTCCGATGCGAACGGTTGATATTTCCAACGGTTGACAATTAAACCCAAGAGGATGGCATATCAACCTTTTTGGGGCGAGGTCTGCTCGTAAACATGCGCGGACGGCACGGATTTTGCCCGCGAATCCCCGCGAATAAGAGCCATCCCTGATTTTTTTAACGCCGATCGCTATAAATCAGGAACGGCGGTTTCGGCAAAAGCCCCCCGTCTCACCCGGTACGGTCGCGGCAGGCATTTTTCAGCGATCAGCGTTAAGAAAAATGGCTGTCGCTCCCATTCGCGAAAATTCGCGGGAAACAAACCTCCTGTAGTTGGCACGGCGCTAGCGATATGAACAAATATGTTCCGTACTACGACAGAGCATCGGGGTCTGGAGACGGTCGTCAGCTTGGACAGCCGGCTCGAGGACTCGGAACTGGACGAGGTCCGGCAGGTGCTGGCGGTTTCTGCGGAACCGGTCGAATTGAATCTGGGCGGTCTCGAAGCCTTTACAGACGCCGGGGTTAAGGAGTTGCGCCGCTGGCTGGACAAGGGTGTTCGGCTTGGGAGCGCCACGCCGTTTTTGAGAATGTTGCTGACCGCGCGGCAGGGAGAGTCCCTGTCGAAGGTTTAAAATGAAAGGGAAGGATCTATGTTGAAGCGTCGTTTGTTTGTCTGCCTGTCCGTTGCGACGGCATTGCCGTGGGTTCTTTGTGCGGAAGAAATGGGGGCCGGCCATTACACGCCGGGGATGTTTGCGTCCTTCATGGACATTCTGCCTTACGAGCCCGGCTTCGTTTACGTCAATGAGTTCTCGTACTACGGCGGGGACCTGGGCGGGCGGAAGACGCTGCCGCTGGGCGCGAATCTGGCGGGCGGCGTGGAGGCCGAGTCTTTTTCCGACTCCCATGTGTTTGTCTATCAGACGCCCTACGAGGTGCTCGGCGGCCGCTATGCGGCGGCGCTCGGCCTTTCGCTCGTGCGGCTCGACGTCGACGTCAACGGCACGCTCACGCGCAACCCGAGGCGCCCCGGGGCGGTCGTTCCTCTGCCAGATGATTTGAGCAAATCGAAGACGGTGTCGGACCGGGGCGAGGGGCTCGGCGACATCTATGTGGCGCCGGCCATGCTCGTCTGGAAGCAGGGAGACATCAAGTATGACGCCCGACTCGGGGTCTATATGCCCACCGGCAAGTACGACAAGCACGACCTGGCGAATCTCGGCAAGAATTACTGGACCTTCGAACCTTCCGTCGGGATGAGCTACCTGGGCAGCAAGAACGGCATCGAGGTCACGACGTTCGCAGGCATCGACATCAACACCGAGAATCCGGACACCGACTATCGGACAGGCGAACAGCTCCATCTGGACCTCACCGTGGCGCAACATCTTCCTCTGTTCAAAGGGTTCCTCGGCGTCGGCGCCAATGGGTTCCTGTATGAGCAGATCTCCGGAGACAGCGGGGACGGCGCGGTTCTCGGTGATTTAGAGGGACGTACCCTCGGAGTCGGCCCGGTGCTCTCGTACGCGTTCAAGGTCGGCGAGACCGACGTGGCCCTCGAGGCCAAATGGCTGCCCGAGCTCGACACCGAGAACCGCCTCGAAGGCGACTACGTCTGGGTCAAGGCTGCGATTGCGTTCTAACCCGGCTGAACCAGTAACCCAAACGGAAAGGGCGGGTTATGTCCGAAATGACCAAAGCCGAATACGGGGGGGCGCATGCGCGGTCCGTGCCGACGCTGAGCGGTTTTGTTTTTACGCTCTGCAAGGCGCTCCTCGTCATCATCATGCTCGCTGGATCCGCGGGGTTGGTTGCGCCGGCGTGTGCGCAAGGAACGAAGGATAGGGGAGATATGAACGCGAGTGCACGCACAGTATTACCTGCGCTTACGTATGAGGGCGGCGCGATAGCGATGACCCTGACGCCGATCGTCGGCAAGCCGGGCCGGAAGTACGCGGAGGTGTTCATTCCAGGCGAGGAGCCGCTCGCGGACGGCGAGCTGCGGGTGACGGTGCTCGGCAGCGGCAACCCGTGGCCGACGCGCGCCCAGGCCTCAGCCAGCGTCCTCGTCGAAGTCGGCAACCCCGAACGCGATCTTCTGGTCTTCGACTTGGGAACCGGATCCCTTGCTAATTTTGCAAGTCTGAAGCTGCCGGTGAACGCGCTCAACAAGGTGTTCCTCACCCACCTGCACGCCGACCACATGGGCGACCTGCTCACGCTCAGCGGCAGTTTTTCGAAGGTGGGCCGCGCCGACGGCCCGGTTTACGTGTGGGGCCCCAGCGGCACGGAGCCGCGACTCGGCACGCGGCACTTCTGCGAGGCGCTCGAGGAGTCGCTGGCCTGGGACACCGCCGCCGGAAAGGGCGCCATCAATCCGGACAGCATGCGGATCGTGGGGACCGAATTCGACTTCGGCAAGACGCAGGTCGTGTATGAGAAAAATGGCGTGAAAGTGACGTCCTTCCCCGTCGTCCACTGCATCAGCGGCGCGGTCGGCTACCGCCTCGACTTCGCCGGGCTCTCCTTCGGCTTCTCCGGCGACGCGCGCCCGTGCTGGCCGCTCGTCAAGGCCTGCCAGGGTGTGGACGTCCTCATCCACGAGTGCTTCCCGCCGGCGGCGGCGCTGGCGGCCGCCTCGGGGCTCTCCCTCGAGCGGGCGACGATCGCGCTCAACGCCGCGCACACGTCGCCCAAGGCCGCCGGCAAAGTCTTCGGCCTCGTGAAGCCGCGGCTCGCCGCTCTCTATCACACGCTGCTCTCGCCGCAGGTCGTGCCCATGCTCTTCGCGGAATTGCGCGAGGCGTACGACGGTCCGGTCGTCCAGACGCAGGACCTGACCGTCATCAACATCACCCGAGAGGCCGTGGTCTCCCGCCAGGCGAAGGTGGTGGACCAGCTGCCTCCGATTGCGGGCGAGCAGAAGGCCGTCTTTCAGCCGGTCGCCGTTCCTCCGCCCGCCTGGTGGTCGGAGGCGCTTATCCCGCTTGACTGATTTCAGAGTTCAGTGCTTCCGGCGAAGCGGGCACTGAGGCGAGTGCTCAAACATTATCGTTAGGAATGCAAAACATGAACGCACAGAAGGTCGAAGTCAAAGCGTGGGCCACGCGTGTCGTGGCCCTCATACTCGGCGTCACCGCTCTGACGGCGCGTGCCGCAACTCAGTCCGCCGGCGCGGCCGACGGCCGGCAGCGGACCTGTCTGCCCATGCCGAACACGGTCCGGCAAAGCCTGGTCACGTACGACGCGAAAAGCTCGGATACGAAGTTCCCCGCGATCGAGCAGCTGCGCCCGCCCACGGGCGCGCCCAACGTCGTGATCTTCCTGATCGACGACGCGGGCTTCGGCTCGTCCAGCGCCTTCGGCGGTCCCTGCCAGACGCCGACGCTCGACCGGCTGGCCAAGGGCGGCCTGCGGTTCAACCGCTTCCACACCACGGCGCTCTGCTCGCCGACGCGGCAGGCGCTGCTCACCGGGCGCAACCACCACTCGGTCGGCATGGGCAGCATCACCGAAACCGCCACCGGCGCGCCCGGGTACAGCTCGGTCCGGCCCAACTCCATGGCCCCGCTGGCGGAGACGCTCAAGCTCAACGGCTACTCCACGGCGCAGTTCGGCAAGTGCCACGAGGTGCCGGTCTGGCAGACCAGCCCGACCGGCCCGTTCGACGCCTGGCCCTCGGGCGGCGGCGGCTTCGAGTACTTCTACGGCTTCCTCGGCGGCGAGGCGAACCAGTGGTATCCCACGCTCTACGAAGGCACCACGCCGGTGGAGAACAAGCGGACGCCGGAGCAGGGCTATAACCTCGTGACGGACATGACGGACAAAACCATCAAGTGGATCGGGCAGCAGAAGGCGCTGGCGCCGGACAAGCCCTTCTTCATCTACTTCGCGCCGGGTGCCACGCACGCGCCCCACCATGCGCCCAAGGCGTGGTCCGACAAGTATAAGGGCAAGTTCGACCAGGGCTACGACAAGCTGCGCGAGGAGACCTTCGCCCGCCAAAAGAAGCTCGGCGTGATTCCGGCCGACTGTCAGCTCACCGCGCGCAACAAGGAGGTCCCGGCGTGGGACGAGATTCCGGCGGCGTTCAAGCCTGTGCTGTCTCGTGAGATGGAGGTGTATGCGGGCTACATGGAATACACGGACCACGAGATCGGCCGCGTCGTGGAGCTGCTGGAGAAGCTGAACATCCTCGACGATACGCTGATCTATTACATCGTCGGCGACAACGGCGCCTCGGCCGAGGGGTCGGTCAACGGCTGCTTCAACGAGATGAGCTACTTCAACGGTCTGCAGTCCCTCGAGACGCCTGAGTATCTGACGGAGCGGCTCGACAAGCTCGGTGGCCCGGAGTCCTACAACCACTATGCGGTGGGCTGGGCGCTCGCCATGAACACGCCCTACCAGTGGACCAAGCAGGTCGCCTCGCACTGGGGCGGCACACGCAACGGCACCGTCGTGCACTGGCCCAAGGGCATCAAGGCCAAAGGCGAGATCCGCGCGCAGTTCGCGCACGTCATCGACGTGGCCCCGACCGTTCTCGACGTGGCGGGCCTGCCGCAGCCGCAGTTCGTGAACGGCATCCAGCAGGAGGCCCTCGAGGGCGTCAGCATGCGCTACGCCTTTGACGCCCCGGCGGCTCCGGAACTGCATGCGACCCAGTATTTCGAGATTTTCTGCAACCGCGGCATCTACCACAACGGGTGGACGGCGGTGACCAAGCACCGCACGCCGTGGGCCCCTATGTCGGCAAAGGTCCCGGCCTTTGACGATGACGTCTGGGAGCTCTACTCGGACAAAGACTGGGCTCAGGCGAAGGACCTGGCCAAGGAGATGCCGGAGAAACTGCGCGAGCTGCAGCGCCAGTTCCTGATCGAAGCGACGCGCTACAAGGTTCTGCCCTTGGACGACCGGCTGATGGAGAAATTCAACCCGGACACCGCCGGGCGGCCGGTGCTCGTCAAGGGCAAGACCCAACTGCTTGTCGGCGGCATGGGGCGCTTGGGAGAGAACTGTGTGCTGAACATCAAGAACAGATCCCACTCCGTCACCGCCGAGATCGTGGTGCCGGAGAAGGGCGCCGAAGGCGTCATCATCTCGCAGGGCGCGAACATCGGCGGCTGGAGCCTGTACGCCAAGGGCGGCAAGCTCAAGTACTGCTACAACTGGGGCGGCTTCAAGTGTTTCTTCGCTGAGTCGGCCGACGCGCTGCCGGCGGGCCAACACCAGGTCCGCATGGAGTTCGCCTATGCGGGTGGCGGACCCGGCAAGGGCGGAAAGGTGAGCCTCTTCGTGGACGGCAAGAAGGCCGGCGAGGGCGAGGTCGGGGCGACGCTGGCGGTGATCTTCTCCGCCGACGACGGCTGCGACGTGGGCGAGGATTCGGGCGCGGCCGTATCGCCGGATTACAGCTCGGTCGGCAACGCCTTCAACGGCGAGATCAAGGGCGTACAGCTCTCGATCGCGGACGACCCGAACAACGCGGACCATCTGGTCAAGCCCGAGGACGCCATCAACGCGGCCCTGGGGCGGCAGTAATCCGACGAGCCATGTGCTGGCGTGCGGCCTGTCGCGGGGGAGCTTGTCTCCCCCGTCGCTGCCTTGGCAACTAAGGGCGACGGATACCGATTTTCCTCATGCGCGAGTAAAGCGTGCCGGGGTTGAGCCCGAGGATGTGCGCCGCGCCGTCCGACCCTTTTATTTTCCAGCGAGTCGACTCGCAGACACGCAGGATGTGCTCACGTTCGCAGTCCAGCATCGTGCCCGTCGCCGGGTGCCCCGGGCTGGGCTCCTTGCCGGCGTGGCTTCCCTGCGTCCGCCCCGCTTGTGTGGCCCCTAATAGGATAGACTCCAGTTGCAGGGACGTTCCGGACGTCAGAATGATCGCGCGCTCAAGCACGTTTTCCAGTTCGCGCACGTTTCCCGGCCAGTCGTACGCGCTCAGGCGCTCCAAGACCGGGTCGGGGATACAGTCGATTCTGCGGCCGAGCTTCCGGGAATGGCGCGCGACGATATACGCCGCCAGCAGCGGAATGTCTTCGCGCCGCTCGCGCAGCGGCGGCAGGTGGATCGGGAAGACGGCGAGTCTGTGATAGAGGTCGCTGCGGAAGAGCCCTTCCCGCACGGCCCGCTCCAGGTCGCGGTTGCTGGCCGCGATGACGCGCACGTCTACGCGGAGCGTTTTGTCGCCGCCGACCCGCTCGTATTCGCCGGCCTGCAACACGCGCAGCAGTTTCGCCTGGGTCTCTATCGGCAACTCGCCGATCTCGTCGAGAAAGAGCGTGCCCTTGTCGGCCTGCTCAAAGCGGCCCGCGCGCCGGGCGTTCGCTCCGGTGAACGCGCCCTTTTCGTGGCCGAAGAGCTCGCTTTCGACCAAGGTCGGTGGCAGGGCCGCGCAGTTGACGATCACGAAAAGGCCGTTCTTCCGGGTGCTGAGCTGGTGGATGGCTCGGGCCACCAGCTCCTTGCCGGTGCCGGTTTCGCCTCCGATCAGCACGGTGGCCGCCGTCGGCGCCACGAGATCCACCTGCTGAAGTACGCGGGTCAAAGCGGCGTTATACCCGATGATTTCCCCGTCCTTTCCGTCCCCGCCGATCTCCTCCCGCAGGAACCGGTTTTCATTCTGCAACTGCGCTTTAACCTGTTGCAACTCGGCCACCGTTTGTTGCAGCGCCTCTTCGGCGCGTTTCTGCTCCGTGACGTCGATGGTGTCGTGCAGGAAGCGGACATGCTTGCCATCGCGCACCTCCAGCGAGCAGGCGCGGCCCTTCAGCCAGCGCCACCCGCCGTGTCCGTCCGCCATGCGGTAGGTGATCAGAAAAGCCCCGCCCTCGATCGCGCGGTGAACCGCTTGACGAAAACATTCGACATCGTCGGGGTGCATCAGGCCCAACAGGCCCTCGACGCTCGAAAAATCGCCCTCCGGCGCAAGGCCCAGCTTCGCCTGGGGGGACACGTCGCCGAAGAAGACCAGCTCCACGCCCTGCCCGGTCACGCGCGCCTCGCCCAGCAAGGAGAAGGTGTTGGCCGCCAGCCGCCAAAGCTTGTTTTGCTCGGCCTTGAGCTCCGAACGGGAAGCCACCAGCTCCGTCAGGCTTTGAGACAGCGTCTCCTCCACATCCTTTTGGGAGGTGATGTCCTGGGAAGCGAAGAGCCACTCGTCATACCGGCCCTCGCTGACGGAGACCGGCACCGCCCGCCCCGCGATCCAGCGCCAGCCGCCACGCCCGTCCGACGCGCGATAGGTGATGTCATAGGGCTCGCCGGTGGCCAAAGACCGCTGCATGCTCAGCCGGTAACGTTCGCGATCGTCCGGGTGCATCATGTCCATCGCGTCTTCGATGGTTTTGGGAAACGTGCCCGGCGCCAGCCCGAGCTTCTCCTCTGGAACGCCCTCGCCCATATAGACAATCTGAATGCCGGACGCTGTGATGCGGGCCCTGCCGACTACGGAATGGGGCTTGGTGGCCAGTTTCCAGAACTTGTCGCACTCCGCCCGCGCTTCTTTTCGTAGGTGCGTCAAATCCTCCTTGAGCGCGCCGAGGTCACTCATCTCGGAAACGGGCGGGTGGGAAGGACCTACCGTTTGAGTCACATCCGGCATAACCGTCGGGGCAGGTGTAGTCATAGGATACCTCATGAAAGAGTTAGCGGGCGACATCGTCATCGCGTCTCCGGTTGAAATATAAACTGGTTGAAATATAACCCGAACGCGGTTGACAGGTCAACCTTTTCTGGTGTGCTGTGGTTAAGCACGGTCTTGTTGCGGGCAAATCGCGTGTTTTGCGTTTGGCACATACTAAGCTGATATCAAGGCTCTTATGTTCCGCATAACGACACAAAAACTGCGCGATGTCACTGTGGTGACTCTTGACGGCAGGCTGACCGACTCGGATGTCGACGAGTTACACCGGGTGCTTTGCTCCGTAAAAGGACCTGCGGCATTGAACCTGAGCGACTTGGAATCCTGCTCGAACGGAATTGTTTCGGAACTGCGCCTTTGGCTTGAAGGCGGCTTCTCCCTCCAAGGGGCGACGCCGTTCGTGCGGTTGTTGCTGGCTAATCATCCTGTCGGAAACTGAAGACCCCCTTCGTGCGGGCAAGCAGAGACGGTTAAGGTTAGGAAGAGTGATGAAAAAAAAACATGGTGATACGATGTGTGCGGGACGCAAGCGGAAAAGGTTCTTCGGTTTTAGGCACGGCTTGCTGACGTTGTGTGCGTCGGCTGCTGCGGTCGGCACCACCTCGTGCGAAAAGAAACAGCCGCCGCCTCCCCCGCCGCCCCCGGTAGTGCAGGTGCTTAAGGTGGAGGCTGTCGGCGTGCCCCTTTCTGCGGAGTTCATCGGCCAATTGGATTCGCCGCAGAACGTTGAGGTTCGCGCCAGGGTCGAGGCCTTCGTGGACAAAGTGTTTTTCACCGAAGGCACAGAAATCAAAGAGGGCGCGCCGCTTTTCGCTTTGGATAAAAAACCTTTCGAACAGCGGCTCGCCGCTGCCCAAGGGCTTTTGGCCGAGGCAAAGGCAGCCCTGAACAAATACGAAAAGGATGTCGCCCGGCTCAAGCCGCTCGCCGAGAAGCGCGCCATCCCCCAGCAGGACCTTGACAACGCCGTTGCCTCGGTCGCCGTTGGGCAGGGCAATGTCCAGTCGGCCGAAGCTCAAGTCAGCTCGGCCAAGATCAATCTCGGCTACTGCGACGTGAATGCACCGGCTTCAGGGCTCATCGGTGCCAAGCAGGTTTCGGTGGGGAGTCTCGTGGGCAAAGGGGAACCGACGCTGCTGGCCACGATCTCGCAGCTCGATCCGATCTGGTTTTACTGCAATTTGGGCGAAGTCGAATATCTCAAAGCCAATGCGGAGGCGCGTCGTACCGGAAAGACGGTCAAAGACCTCGATGTGACGCTCCTCCTGTCTGACGGCTCGGAGCACCCCAACAGGGGCCGGTTCGTGTTCCTTGACCGTGCTGTGGACAGCAAGACCGGTACCATCCGGCTGCGGTGCGAATTTCCCAATCCCAACAAGAATCTGCGTCCCGGCATGTTTGCGCGGTGCAAAGTGGAAACGGGCAGCAGACCCGACAGCATTCTGGTGCCGGAGCGCGCGGTGCTGGAAATCCAGGGCAAACAATTCGTCTGGGTCATTGCCGCAGACGACAAAGCCAGCCAGCGCCCCGTCACGGTCGGTGAAACGCTTCGAGGCCGCGCGGTGATTACGGCGGGCCTGAAGGTCGGAGAGCGCATTGTAATCGAGGGCCTTCAGAAGGTGCGCGAGGGCGCGCCGGTGCAGCCGAAGACCTCCGACGAAGTCACCCGGCCGGCAGAGGCCCCGCACGCCAAAGGCGAGACCAAACCCGGTAAGGAATAATCGTATGGCTGACTTCTTCATTCGCCGTCCCATCGTTGCGATGGTCATTGCTATCCTGACGGTAATCGTCGGTTTGATATCCCTGAAACGGCTGCCCATCGCCGAATATCCGCCGGTCAGCCCGACGATGATACAGGTCACGACGACCTATCGCGGAGCCGCGGCGGAGGCGGTGATGGAATCCGTGGCCACGCCGATCGAATCCAAAGTCAACGGTGTGGACAAGTTGCTCTACATGCAGTCCTACAGCGCCAACGACGGCAAGCTCACGTTGAACACTTATTTTGATGTGGGCACGGATGTGGACATCATGCAGGTGAATGCGCAGAACCGCGTCGGCCAGGCGGATGCGCAGCTTCCGGACGCGGTCAAACGCGAAGGCGTGGTGGTCAACCGCTCCAGCCCGGACATCCTGATGGTCGTCGGACTCTATTCGCCCAACGGCACCTACGACGCGGTATTCCTCGGGAATTACTGCGATATCAACCTGGTGGACGCCATCAAACGCGTACGCGGCGTAGGCGACGTGAAGAATTTCACCGCCCAAGATTACTCCATGCGCATTTGGCTGCGCCCCGACAGGCTCGCCACACTGGGCATCACGCCCTCCGACATCCAGAACGCGATCAAGGAGCAGAACGCCCAGTCACCCGCCGGCCGCATCGGGGCCGAACCGGCGCCTCCGGGCCAGGAAATGCAGTTCAACGTCCGCGCACTCGGCCTGCTCAAAGACCCCAAGGAGTTTGAGGAAATCATCATTCGCTCCAACCCCGACGGATCGCAGGTGAAGGTCAAGGATGTCGGCCGCGTGGAACTCGGTGCCCAGACGTATGATTTGCGCGCCCGCTTCAACCAGGCAGGAAAGCAATCGGCATCGGGCGCCCTCGGCATTTTCCTTGCGCCGGGCGCCAACGCCATCGAGACCGCAGACAACGTGAAGAAGATTCTCGAAGCCGCCAAGACGCAGTTCCCGCCCGACATGGCTTACGATGTGGTGATGGATTCCACCCTGCCGATCAAAGCCTCGATGGAGTCGATTGTGCATACGCTGTTCGAGGCGGTCGTGCTGGTGCTGATCGTGGTCTATCTCTTTCTGCAAAGCTTCCGTGCGACGATCATCCCGATGGCAACGGTGCCCGTCTCGCTCCTCGGCGCGTTCATCATGTTCCCGGTGCTCGGGTTTAGCGTCAATGTGCTGACGATGTTCGGCCTCGTGTTGGCCATCGGCATCGTGGTCGACGATGCCATTGTGGTGGTGGAAGCCGTACAACACCACCTTGAGCACGGCATGAGTCCGGTTGACGCGACGCGTCAGGCGATGAAGGAAGTGTCCGGTCCTGTGGTCGCCATTGGGCTGGTCCTGTGCGCCGTGTTCGTGCCGGTGGCGTTCATGGGCGGTGTGACCGGCCAGCTCTACAGCCAGTTCGCCCTCACCATTGCCGTGGCGGTGGTCTTCTCGGTGATCAACGCGCTGACGCTCAGCCCCGCGCTGTGCGCCCTGCTGCTCAAGAAACCGACGCCGGGGCGCGGGCCCGTCGCGGCGTTTTTCAGGCTGTTCAACCGGTTCTTCGACTGGCTGAGCAACTCGTACGGGAGCATCGTCGGCGGCCTGGCCCGCAAAGCCACGCTCTCCATGCTCCTGCTGGTGGCGGTGGTGGGCGGTATCTGGCAGCTCGGCAAGTTTGTGCCCGGCGGCTTCATTCCCGACGAGGACAAGGGCTTTCTGTTTGTCGCCGTGGAGCTGCCCGAGGGCGCATCGCTCCAGCGCACCGACGAAATCCTCAAGCAGGTGGAATCCGTTGTCTCCGGCACCGAAGGCGTCCGGTCAGCCGTGGGCTTGGCCGGCTACAACATCCTCAACTCGCTGAACTTTCCCAACTCGGCGATGATGTTCGTGGGCCTTCAGCCTTGGGAGGAGCGCAAAACGCCCACGCTACACGCCAAGGCCCTCTTACGCGAGTGGAACACGAAATTCGCCGCCATCCCCGGCGCACGGGCCTTTGCCTTTGGGCCGCCGCCTTTGCCCGGCTACGGCAACGTCTCAGGCTTCACGATTCAATTGCAAGACCGCTCCGGCGGTTCGGTCGCGCAACTTTCCGACTATGTCCAGCAGTTGCAAAAGGCGGTGGCCGGGCGCCCGGAGATTGCCCGCGTCAGCACCACCTTCAATTCGGCGACGCCGCAGGTGAAAGTCGAACTCGACCGCGAAAAGGCCCGCACGCTGGGCGTGCCGGTGGACAGCATTTTCCAGACGCTGCAAACCTACTTGAGCGGACTTTACGTGAACGACTTTGTCCGCTTTGGACGTGTCTATAAGGTCTTTCTGCAGGCCGAGCCGGAATTCACCAGCCAGCCCAACGACATCGGCAAATTCTACGTGCGCAACAACACCGGCGAGATGGTCCCCCTCAGCACACTCGTCACGATCACAAAAATGAGCGGGCCGAATTTCGTCTCACGTTTCAACCTCTACAACGCAGCCGAAATGATCGGTGCCAGCGCGCCCGGCTACAGCTCCGGGCAGGCCATCAAGGCTATCGAGGAGGTCATGAAAAGCATGCCCGGCGAAGTGGGTTACGAGTGGTCAGGACTGACCCTCCAAGAGAAGAAATCAGAGGGCCAAGCGCCGGTCATCTTCGGCATGGCGATCCTGTTCGTGTTCCTGCTGCTGGCGGCGCAGTATGAGAGCTGGTCGCTGCCGTTCTCGGTGCTGCTGGCCACGCCAACCGTCGTCTTGGGCATGCTGGTCGGCATGTTTGCGCGCGGCTTCGATTTGAACGTATATGCGCAGATCGGCCTGGTGATGCTCATCGGGCTGGCCGCGAAAAATGCCATTCTGATCGTCGAGTTCGCCAAGATGAAACGCGAGGAAGGCGTGGGGGTACTCGACGCGGCCGTGCAGGGATCGAAACTCCGTCTGCGGCCGATTCTGATGACCTCCTTCGCCTTCATCCTGGGCTGCGTGCCGCTCATGCTGGCCTCAGGCTCCGGGGCCGCCTCGCGCAGCACGATGGGTACGGGCGTGGTGTACGGCATGGGCATCTCCACCGTCGTGGGATTGTTCATCATCCCGGTCTGCTATGTTTTTGTGCAATCCCTGTCTGAGCTTGGGAAAAAGAACAAGCCTGCGGTGCCCCCTGAGGCGGCGGCCCTCGCACAGGCCGAGAAGGGAGGGGCGCATTGATGAAGACGCTCTTCCGCTACATTCCTGTGAGTGCCGCAAGCGCGGCCCTGTTCTTGGCCGGTTGCACCATAGGTCCGAACTACACGCGCCCGGCTGTGAGCACCCCCGAAGCGTACCGTACGGCGGAACCGGCGACGAATGACGTATCCGTAGCGACAAACTCGTTCGCCGAGCTCGGCTGGTGGGAGGTGTATGACGATCCGCAGCTCAAGCGTCTCATCGCCGAGGCGCTCACGAACAGCTGGGACGTCAAAATCGCGGCGGCCCGCGTGCTGCAGGCGGAAGCTGCGGCAGGCGTCACGCGTTCGCAGTTTTTTCCGAGCCTTTACGCCGGCGGCGACTACGTGAACACCCGCGCCTCCGAGCGCGGCCCGTCACCGGTTCCGAAAGGCGCGAATCCCGAAGTGGATTACGGCGACATTTTCGCGTTCGCGGCCAGCTACGAAGTGGACCTGTGGGGACGGGTCAGCCGAGAGAATGAAGCGGCCCGCGCACGCCTCCTCGCCACGGAAGACGCGCAGCGCATCGTGAGACAAACGCTCGTTTCCGCTGTTGCGACGAGTTATCTCCAGCTTCTGGAATATGATCTCGAACTGCAGATTGGCCATGCCAGTTACATCAACCGGACCAACTCACTCGACCTCACGATGTCACGTGAGGCAGGAGGAGTCGCTTCGATGCAAGACGTGTATCAAGCGAAAATCCTGGTGGCCGCGGCAGAAGCTTCCGTGGTCAATACGCTGCGTCTCATCGGGCAGGCCGAGAACAAATTGAACCTGCTTCTGGGCCGCAACCCCGGAACGATCGAGCGGGGCCCGCCGCTGATTGACAAGAAATTGCGTGCGCTCGTGCCAGCCGGTCTTCCCTCGGCATTGCTCGAACGGCGGCCTGACATCCGCGCCGCCGAACAAGAGCTCGTCGCGGCCAACGCGGACATCGGGCAGGCCAAGGCCGCCTTTTTTCCGCGGCTCTCATTGACCGGCATGTTTGGCTATCAAACCACATCGTTCTCAGACCTGTTCACCGGACCGGCGCGCACGTGGCAGTTCGGACCGTCCGTCCAGACGCCGCTCTTCACCGGCGGGCGGTTGCGCAGCGAAGTGAAACGTGCTGAAGCCCGCTTCGAGGAGTCTTTAGCGGCTTACCAAAGGACGATTCAAAGCGCGTTTCACGAAGTCTCGGACGCGCTCATCGCGTATCAGCGCAACCATGAGTTTTACCTGAAGCAGCAGGATCTCACCCAGGCAAACCGCGATGCCTCCGAAATGGCGAATTTCCGGTATGTGGGCGGCGTGACGAGTTATCTCGAAGTCCTCTATAACGAGCAGCAACTGTTCGACGCCGAGTTACTCCTCGCGCAGGCGCGAGCCAACGAATTGTTGAGTGTCGTGCAACTCTATCGTGCCCTCGGCGGGGGATGGGATTCGTCCGCTGTGCAATAGCGCATGACTCCTGCCAAAGACCACACGGACTTTCTTCCTGTTTTCCAAGAAGCCTTTTAGCCAAACAGCGTAAAGAATGCGGGATGCGTACTGATAAACCCAAGGATCACGTATGGACGATCTCATCGAGCGGGCGCGGAGTTTCGGCACGAACGCCCATGCCCGAATCAACCACCTCCGCAAGTATACGTTTCAGCCGTATGACGTTCACTTGCAAGCCGTCGCCCGGCGCGTGGCTTCGGTCTGTGACGACTCCGCCATGATCGCGGCGGCGTGGCTGCACGATACGGTCGAAGATACGCCAGCCACCTTTGAAGACCTTGAGCGCGAGTTCGGGTGCGACGTGGCGGCACTCGTGAAAGAATTGACCGACGTCAGCAAGCCGAGCGACGGGAACCGCACGGTTCGAAAGGCCATCGATAGGCAACATTTGTCGACCGTCTCGCCGCGTGCTAAAACGATCAAGCTGGCCGACATCATCGACAACTGTTTGGACATCTGCAGCCACGACCCGGTTTTCGGACGAATCTATCTTGAAGAGGCCAAAGCCCTGCTCGAAATCCTGCGGGAAGGCGACCCGCGCCTTCACAGGGAGGCTGAGGAAACGCTTGCCAAATGTTCCTCCGAACATGTCGACGCCCGTTCAGAGAAACGCGCGGCAGAGGCGCCGCACACCGGCGAGCCCCCCCACCCCATGCTGCTTTCCGAACGACACGGTTTGAGGATCTTCACGGAGGCCTTCACCGCGCGCGATATCCTTGAGCCAATGCCCTCTTTCGACGCGGAGGCCTGTCAGCGCCTGTTTTGCGAGGCCTCGCTCCGACCGGACGCGCCGATCATCGGCATCCGCACCGCAGGCCATCTGACCGGCTATCTGCTCCGTGAAGATCTCGCCGGCGACGCGCTTCCCCCCGTGCGCGCCATTGAGCCCCCTCAAAAAGTCGAGCTCGATGTGTCACTGACCGACGTCGTTCACACCCTGACCCTTTACACCTGCTGCTTTGTCACCCTAAACGGCACGGTCATCGGAACGATCACTCGAAAAGACATGGAGAAGCCCGTCGTGCGCATGTGGCTTTTCGGCATCATCATGCTGTTCGAAATGCTGGTCGTCAAGCAGATACGCGACAAATGGCCCGACGAAAGCTGGACCAAACTCGTCAGCGCCGGGCGGCTCGAAAAGGCAAAAGCGCTACAGGAAGAGCGGCGGCGCCGCGGGCTCAAAGCCGACCTTCTCGACAGCATGCAGTTTTCGGACAAATTCCAGATCCTGCTTCACGATCCGGACTTTGGAACATTAACGGGATTCGGCTCCGCAGCCGCCGCGAAAAGGGCGCTGAAGGACCTCGAGTCGCTGCGCAACAATCTAGCCCACGGGCAGGATATCGCGACACCTGACTGGTCGCCGATCGTCCGGCTGGCCCACCGGATTCAGCACGTGTTTAGCACACCCTCGGCCTGAGCGGATGCGAGAGGAGTCTGCAACCGTTTGCAGCCCGACGAAAGGAACCCCCATGCAAGACACAACAGCCCATCCACCGAACAGGGTCCTGACACCGATCGAGCGCTGTTCCGAAATCCTGTTCGGCGTGATCATGGTGCTGACCTTCACCTGCTCGCTGAGCGTGGCTGAGGCCGGCCGCGAGGATATCCGGACGATGCTGCTCGGCGCCCTCGGCTGCAACCTCGCGTGGGGATTGATCGACGCCTTGTTCTATTTCGTGAACACGGTCGCCGCGCGCGGCCGGGGGCTGGTTGTCTGGCGGCGCGTACGCGACACCGCCGACGCGCGGGAGGCCCGCAACCTGCTCGCCGACGCCGTGCCGCCCATCATCGCCTCCGTCCTGACCCCGGCCGATCTGGATGCAATGCGCGAAAGGATCATCCGCGAATGCGAACCGCCCGCGCGAATACCCGTTACGCGAGATGACTTTCGCGGCGCCTGCGGTGTTTTCCTCTTGGTCTTTCTCTCCACGTTTCCGATCGTGGTTCCCTTTCTGTTCATGCATAACGCCCAGTTTGCCTTGCGCATCTCGAACGGCATCGCCATTGTTATTCTGTTTATGATCGGATCGCGGCTCGGCCATTACATGGGTGGCCGCCCTTGGCTTTTGGGCACCTGCATGGTGTTCGTCGGCGCAGCGCTTGTCGCCATGGCCATCGCCTTGGGAGGCTGACGTGTTACGAAGCCGAACACTCTGAAAGGAGTTTTGATGACAGAAACCGGTGAGAGCGCGCCGTAGGGAGCGATCGGCGTGGTGCGGCTTCTGTTCCGCCGCGAAGACGACACCAAGTCGTCGCGTGCGAACAAAGAAATCGGTCATGATCCGCTAAGCAGAGGCGACAGACACCCTATTGGCTGAACCTATTCGTGGTGCCCGGAATACCCTTCCGTTTGCGCCTGCAAAAAAATACATAAGGAGAACCCTTGTGAGATCCTTCCCAAAACCCTCAATCAACTGGCTCTTCGCCTTTGTCCCCCTTACACTCGTGATGGAGCATGCGCATGTTCCCGCCCCCCTGCTTTTCTTCTCTGCCGCCATCGCCATCATTCCCGCCGCCGGGCTGATCGTGCGTTCGACCGAACAGGTCGCATCGCGCACAGGCGACGCGGTCGGCGGGCTGCTCAACGCCACGTTCGGCAACGCACCCGAATTGATTATCTCCCTCGTCGCCTTGAGAGCCGGCTTTAGCGACATGGTGCTGGCCTCGCTGATCGGCGCCATTCTCGCCAACCTCTTGCTGGCGCTCGGAGTCTCCTTCTTGGTCGGCGGGCTCAGACATCATGAACAACTGTTCAACCCGTCAGCCACACGCGCCTACAGCACGATGATGCTCCTGGCCGCCATGAGCATGGCCGTGCCGAGCGGATTCAGCCGCCTTGCCGTTGCAGACACTCTGGTCCGGGAGGAGCGATTGCTCAACGTCGGCATCGCGCTCATCCTGCTACTGGCCTATATCCTCTACCTCGTGTTCTCGCTCAAAACGCACCCAGACGCCTTCGCCAGCGTGCGCGCAGAAGGCACCGAGCACGACGAAGACAAGCGATGGAGCCTGGGGCGTGCGGTAGGCAGCCTGCTCGCCGCCTCGGCTCTGGCGGCCTGGCTGAGCGAAATCCTGGTTGGAGCCGCAGAAGTCACGGGCAAAACCTTGGGCATGTCTCAAATGTTTATGGGTATTGTTCTGCTCGCGATCATCGGCGGCGCGGCCGAAAGCATTACAGCCGTCACGATGGCGAAAAACAACAAAATGGACATGACCGTCGGCATCGCGCTGGGCAGCTCGATCCAGATTGCCCTGTTCGTCGCTCCCGTGCTCGTTCTGGCCAGTTATTTCATTGCTCCGAGCCCCCTGTTGCTGTCGTTCAGCCGCGTCGAAGTCATTGCCCTGTTCCTCGGCGTGCTTCTCGGCTCGATGGTCTGCGGCGACGGCCATTCCAACTGGTACCGCGGCGTCCAACTCATCACGGTCTACATCATCATGGCCCTGATGTTTTACCTGTTGCCAGCACTGGCACAATAGCCGCTGAAGTCTCTTGCGCACATCGAGGGAGGACTGCGTGTTAGGCCGTCACAGAGACCACACCCCCCCCCGCCCAGCGATTCCCCATGCGTGCCGGCCTCCACCGGATACAAAACGTTTCGCTCGTGAAGAAGAGAATTCGGTGTAGGCCCGGTCTGTTCAACCTGTTAAGATATCCCTATGAATCAACTGTCAGGCGTTGATCTGAAAAACAGGAAACCCCTCATCCGGTGGATGCCTGCCGTTTTTTGGCTGAGAACCTATGACCTGGGCTGTCTCCGCAATGACAGCGTGGCCGGGCTGACCTTGGCTGCCTACCTCTTGCCCTCGGCCATCGGCGATGCCTCGCTCGCCAGATTACCTCCCGAAGCAGGCCTTTATGCCTGCCTGTTTTCCGGGCTGGTGTTCTGGCTTTTCTGCAGTTCGCGGCAGACGTCGATCACCGTGACCTCTGCGATCTCGCTGTTGCTCGGCTCAACCCTGGGCGGGCTGGCGCATGGCGACGTCGCGCGTTTCGGCGCGTTGGCGTCCGGCACGGCCCTTCTGGTCACGTTAATCGCGTTAGCGGCGCGAATTTTCAAGGCTGGAGCCATTGTCCGCTTCGTTTCAGAAGGTGTCATGATCGGCTTCAAATGCGGCGTCGCACTCTTTCTCTCCAGCACACAACTGCCTAAGCTATGCGGCTTTCACAATGGGTCACACGGAGATTTCTGGACAAACAGTACCTTCTTTTTCAGGCATCTGAACGAGTCGAACCCATCTTCGATCGGCCTTGGGGCCGCCGCGCTGGTTCTGCTGGTACTGGGCAAAGTCTTCCTTAAAAACAGACCGGTGGCTCTGTTCATCGTGGCAGCCGGCATCATCGTCTCTTCCTTGTTCGGCCTTGAAGCGCATGGGGTGGCCTCGCTCGGAGCCATACCGTTCGGACTGCCAGACCTGGGTTTGCCGGACATCCACGTGTCGGATCTGAACACGTTGCTGCCGCTCGCCTTCGCCTGTTTTCTTCTCAGTGTCGTTGAAACGGCGGCCATCGGGCGCATGTTTGCCGCGAAGCACGGCGGCCACCTCGACACCGATCAGGAGTTTGTCGCCCTGGCGGCTGCAAACTTGGCTGCCGGACTCGGCAGCGGGTTCCCGGTGAGCGGAGGCATGTCTCAATCGGTTGTCAACGAAGGAAGCGGGGCTCGCACGCCGCTGTCCGGGTTCATCGCATCCGGCGGCATCCTCCTGGTGCTGCTTTTCTTCTCCGAGCCGTTGCATGCGCTGCCCCAGCCGGTTCTGGCTGCGGTGGTGCTGGTAGCGGTGGCAGACCTGTTCAAATTTTCTGCCCTCAGGCAACTTTGGCGCGGCGATCGCCCGGAGTTCGTGGTGGCGATGACGGCCATCCTGGGTGTTCTGGGCTCCGGCTTGCTGCTCGGCGTGCTAATCGGCGCCATCATTTCACTTGTGCAACTGATCCGGCGCGCTTCCCGTCCCCATGTAGCGGTGCTCGGACGCATTCCCGGCACCCGGCGCTTCTCTGATCGCGAGCGGCATCCGGATAACGAGACGATTCCCAACATACTGATCATCCGTCCCGAGTCTGCCTTGGTCTATTTCAATGTGGACCATGTGCGCGATGAGATCCTCAAACGCGTTCAGGCGGAACCGTCTCTGCCCCAACTCGTCATCTTGGATCTGTCGGCCTCGCCCTACGTGGACATGCAAAGCGCACGTACGCTGGCCGCGCTGGCTGACGAACTCTCCACAGCAGGCATCCGGATACAAGCCGTTGAGGCCTACGCATCCGTTCGCGACCGCCTGCGCTTCGAAGGCGTGGACAGCCGTCTCGGAGGGGTCACGCGCTTTGTCTCCGTAGCCGATGTGGTCGATTCTTTTACGAATAAAGCTTAGCGCAAAGAAGCCCGCCCTATCAAACCCGCCGGGCCACCCTCGTGTTAAGCCGCTCGTCAGGGACCTGAATTCGCAAGACGCCTTGTCTCCGGCCGTTTGCCATCACATCCGGGCAGGGCGGAGTTTAGAATTTTCGGTTGTTGCGGGAGAGCAGAAAGTTGGCAGCCGAGTCACCGATGACCTGTTCTTTCTCGCTGTCCCACATCAGTTTTCGCTTCAGCCGGAAGGAGATCAGCGCCAAATGCATGGGAATGGTCATTTTTCTGACATACTGAAGATTGCTCTCAGGCACCCCTCTGCTTTTGACCGCATCGATAAAATTCCGCTGATGTCCAAGCGATCGAGGCAACGTTACAGGCACTTCCGGTAAATCCGTAACCGTTTCTTTTCCGATGCGGAGGGTCCGGTGCTCATAGTCGCAGGTCAGGGTGCCGTTAGCTCCTTCAAAATGAGCGCCAATGCTCATTTTGTCAGCGCCGGGAACTTGGGGCGGCGTGGAGGTCCAGAACACGTTGAGCTCTTTGAATTTAAAATCGACATCGATCCATTTGGGCGTGTCGGCAATCCCGTCGGAAGGGGCTTCACCCCGCGCATCGATGGACGATAGTCCGGTGGGGTGAAGCGACATGAACATCACGTCGGCAATGTGGCACCAGAAGTCGGCAAAGACACCACCCGAGTAGTCAAAGAACGAACGGAAACTTCCGTGGCACCTCACAGGCGTATATTCGACAAGAGGCGCAGGGCCCAACCACATATTCCAATCAAGCGTCGACGGCGGGGGCTCATTGCGCGGAAAACCCAACCCGCTGGTGCCCCCTGTTTTCCAGAGTCGAACGGTATGGATTTTTCCCAACACGCCCGACCGGATGAGCTCGGTCACCCGGTGATAGTTGTCTCCGGCGTGGATCTGGGTTCCCAACTGAAAGACCGATTTGTGGCGAAGCAGCTCTTTTTCCATCAGCTGCCCTTCCCTCAAGGAATAAGAAAGCGGCTTCTCGCCGTACACATCTTTCCCCGACTCAAAAGCCATAATGGCGATCAAGGCGTGCCAGTGATCGGGCGTTGCGCAGGTAATCACGTCCACATCCTTACGGTCAATGATTCTTCTGAAGTCGGCATAGGTATCCGGTTTTGCCGCAGGGCTGATTGATGACAACAGCTTGACGCTGTTGGCGAGCCGGACACTGTCCACATCGCACAAGGCGACGGTTTCCACGTCAGGCAAACTGCAGAAACACCTCATCACCGCGTTTCCCCTGTTACCGGTACCGATGTGAGCCACCCTGATTCTGCCGCTGGGCTTTACCCTAGCCATGGAATGGCCCAGAAGCGGAAAACCAGCCAGACCGATTCCTGCCGCCGTTAAAAAACTTCTGCGTCCGATTTTCTGGTTCATTTGCATTTCTCTCCGGTTGAATTAACCTTCAGCGCTTTGGATCAGTGCCAGCAGCCAGTTCAGGTAGGTTGCCGTGATGTCTGACGGCTTCGCCTTCAGGCTGGCTTTGAGGGAACGGGCTACGGTCTTCCTATCATTTGACGACGTTTGAGGAACAGTCGCTTTGGCCACGATGTCAAACAGGGCCTGCTGGGCACCACGCCGAGCCATGACGTTATCTTCATCCATCATTTTGGCCAGCGGATCAATCATCGCGTTTCCCAAGGCGACGGCTGCCGCATGGGCCAGTGTTCGGACCTGAGCGTCATCGTCATAGAAGCCTGCCTTGACGTACTCAAGGTCGGCGTCCAGGTTTTTGATTACGATATTCCGGAACTTCGCGAACTCACCCTCATGACTGTGATTTGACTGAAATCCGAGTGCCCCGGACAGTTGCTTTCCCTTCATGCCGGCAACCGCACCGGTATTGGCCACCGTGGTCAGCTTGCCATCCACAGAGATGGTGATCGATTTGCGATCGCATTTGATTTCCATCTGATGCCAGATACCGGTTGTCTCATCCGGCCGATTGGTGACAGCCACATAGCCGTAAACCGATCCCGTGCAGTGCAGGTCATCCCGGTAGGGAGTCCACGGAGCGAGCAACTGCACTTCCACCCCTGTCCCCCAGGGATTCTTCGGGTCGCAGCGGAGCAGCACCCCGCTGTTTCCCACTTTCGACAGCAGGTACTCAAACCTGAAAATAAAATTCCCAAACTTCTCAACAGTAAAAAGGTCACTTCCGTTACGGGGCCTGGTTTCCAGCACTCCGTCCACTACGGCGAATGCAGGAGGTTTGCCGGAAAGCATCGTCCAGCCAGTCAGATCCTTTCCGTTGAAAAGCGATACGAATCCATCACCGTCTTGCGGAAAGGCGGAGACGGTGAACATAGAGAAGAGAAGCAAAACAAGGAGTTTGCTCATAGATGAAGGGTTGGTTAGGGGTTTAGACATGTGTCGGCAAGCTTTTGATCTCACGATTGCATCTTTCTTGTTGTGTGTGGGTTTACGGCCAGACAATTCGGCAGAAGCGGGTCGGTTATCGGGCCTAGGACTGGGCCTTTGAGGTTAAGCGAAACGGGTGTTGACTATTCCGACAGCAGGATCCTGAAGTCGTACGACCATTTGAAAACGTACACCGGCGACAAGGACTGATCGGGCCACAAGAAGAAACCGCGGCCCGCGACACCGTCGTCGCGGTTCTCACGGACCGGCATCAGCGCACCCTCGAACATCATGTTCTTGGAGACGTGCCTCTTGACCGGGTAGTCGAACCAAGCAAGGAAAGAGCCCTTGAAAATGCCTGTAGCACTGGTCAGCGAGATCTTCAAGCCAACCGAGTTGGTGGCGCTGTAATCCCACACGCCATTCCTGTCGGCATCGGTCGGTTTTCCCGCCGCAGGTGCGACCAGCCCGGTCAGGACGCCGGACTTGAGCACAGGCGACAGAACGATGCCCGCGGGATCCCAGCGAGCGGAAGCATAACTTATGTCGCTGACCGGCAGCGACGGCAGCGGCGTGTTCGGGCCAGTGCCCACCGTCAGGTTCATGCCCGCGTAATACGCGCCAAGAGCCTCTTTCGTACCATACCGGCCGCCGGTCAGCCGCGGCTCACGGTCGAAGCCCTTACCGTATTCGGAGGTCGCCTGCGGAGCACGGCTTTGCCACTGGAAAGACTCGCCATCCCGCGTACGCAGAAAAACCTCGCCCGCATACGGGGCAACAAATTCCGCCCGCCCGAATAGGCAACCTCCCTTGTACGCTGACGGTGCCGTATAGACCACCGTAAAAACAGCGCCGGTCGCATCAAAAATAAGCGTCCCGCTCTGCGAGACCGCGGTGCCGTCAGCCAATTTTCCGGCGGCCTTGACCTTGCCCGACCTGTCCACGGTGATAGCCAGATAACCGCTGCCGCATTCTCCCTTGCACGGCAGCGTGGCCGTATAGTAGCCGATGAAGGGGGCGAGCTTAGCGGCTTCATCTTTCCACACGTCGCGGTACAGAAGCAACTGCGACTGACCGCCAATCGTTCCAAAGGCGACACCGAGTGTTTGCGACGCCGTTACCCGCGACAACAGCAGCTTCAACGGGAGGGCTGTTTGTCCGGCTTTTGCCGTTGTCTGGATGACAAGCCCGTCTCCGATAGTCCCGCCTGCCGCGTACGACGCCGCGCTGAACGTGTAGCTGATTCCCGCCATCACGACCTTGCCGGTGACCTTCCCTGCCGCTGTCACACTCAGCGTGGCCAAGCCCTTTGTCTCACCGTCCATGGCACCGTTGAACGTCCCCTGCGCCCAAACCGGCAAAGCCGCGACCGTCAGCGTGAATCGTTGCGATGTCGCGCCGGGTGCGGACATCTCCACATCAAAGATGCCCGCTCTGGTCGGCACGCCCTCGATCACGCCAATCTCCGCATTATACTTCACTCCGGCGGGAAGCCCAGTCACTTTCGCCACACGAGTAAACGGCACCGGCAAGCTGCAAGCGACACCCACCATGCAGGACAGTCCGGCAGGCGTTTCCGCCACCCACTTCGCATAAAGCGTGTGCGTCTCAGAAACCGTCACCCGCGTAGTTTCCATCACCCTTGTACCCGTACCGCCAGAGCCCGTCCACCAGCCCGCAAACACATAATCCGCTCGCTCCGGGGTCGGCAGAGTTCCGTAAAACGATCCGTATGTCACAGAGCCGGATGACGGAATCACCATGCCGCCCTGCGCATCGAAGGTCAAGGTCACTTTCGACACTTCCGCCGTCCCCGCGAACGGGACACAGCGGTAAATGACAATCTTATCCGACATGAAGCGGTCGGTCAGGGTGTGGACGTCGCTCGTTGCGGTAAAGATCGTGGAGGTGCTATAAGCGCTCGTCAAGTAGCCGGATGTTGGAACGGACGTGTAGGTGTTGTAGCGTAACAGCGCATAGTGGGAGCCGGCGGCCAGCGACCGGATCGTGACGGTGGCCGTAAGTTGGGCAGGGCTATCTCCCAGGGAGACGTTAGGCTCGTCCCAGCGGTTCAGCTTCAACGACACGGGCAGGAGCATGCCGGTTGTGTCCTTAACTCCCGTCACCGCACAACCGTAATCCGTATTCTTGGGGATACAGTACTCGTAGACGGCGCCATTGCCGCTCATAGAGCGGGTGTCATAAAGCGAGCCGAAGGTTCGCGTGTAGGGCGTCGGTTCGTAGTTGTCGTTAAAAACCAGCGTGTCAATGGCGTGGTAGGTGTTTGTGTCCGTTGACGTGAAGCCGGTAGCGGCAACGATGTGGTCGTAATCGGGACTGCTTTCCTCTTGCACAAAGACGTCGACGATGACGGGGTGCCCCTGCTGCAGGTGGGCTTTTGCCCAGATCAGATAGGCTTGGTACTGCGGCGTGGCCAAACTTGAGTCCCAAGCCTGATAGTTCAGACGCAATGCGTCAAAGATCGGCCCGGAATTCTCAGGCACCCATACGTCTTGTTGCTGGGTGGGATCGATAATCTCACGCGCCCGATATTGCGATATGTAGGCCCCAAAATACAGCGCAATCTGCTGGATCGAGCACTCTCCGCAATAGCCATCGTTGTTGTCCCACTGCAGGCGGGGCGGAATGTCAAGCTGCACCAAAGCAGAACACGGAAGCGCAACCGCCAACCCTGTCAGAGCGAGCGCATAACCGTATGATTTTTTCATTTGGATAACTTTCCTGCCGCGGATTGGCCCGTTCCTCACCCTTCGTCCGTCTGCACGCATTGCCCGAACACTGTCGGTTGCGCACTCAATCGACTGATACGTTTAAACAATCATAACGCATCCGAAACTCTCGGCGCAAGCCTCGCTTCGGCATGGGCGCAACCCCGCTATCACAGGGCTGAGCCGTTTATACTGATTGTTCCAGAGGTTTTTCGGATACCCATATCCATGCCCTTGATATCCGCATCAACAGCGGTCAAGTTCAACGTGCACCCCGTCGGCTTCAGTTCAAACAAACCTATAGGCCGCCAGCCTTTGGCGCTCTCGTCATAGAGTTTTCCGCCGACAGTGACCTTAAGACCCTTGATCGTCACATCACGGGTACCCGTGGTCCCGCCTTCCCACGTAAAGGGTGCCATGTTGTAAAGCTGCTGTTTGTCCACCCCCTTGATCGTGAGGTTTAAGATGTTCGCTCGGGCGCGTCCTGACTCGCCGCCCCACCCGAACTGAATGGGTGCCCCATTCCGGTGATGCTCGATGGTCACGTTCTTGATGGTCAAATCGCTGTAAATCTTGATGCCGTCATCGGACGTGCTGATGAACGAGTCGATGATTGTGGAGCCGGTCGCGCCGATGAACCCATCGCTATTATTGTTATCGCCCTTGCGGGTGTCTAACAGATTGCAGCGGCTCACATGAAGCACCGCCTTATTGGCATAACCGGACACATTGTATCCGCGCGGATTTCGTGAAGTGAGGTCCGTGACGTAAACGACCGCATCAGCGATAACATTGATGGCCCCGTATTTCCATTTCTCATTCTCCGGAATATCGTTCCGCGTCGTCCACCGCTCCAGGTCCGTGCCGTAAATGATTGAAGTCTCGCGATCCTTGCCGAAAATATGCAACGGATTATCTGCCTCACGTGCGGAGATGCGAAAGGCTCCGCGCACCGTCACACCCGCGCCGATCTGAATGCGCCTGACGGACACGGGCACCTGCCAATAGAAACCTTCCCTGGTGTCCGGCATGGCGCCGTCAGACACGAACGACATCGTCCCTGTGGCCGGGTCCCATGTTGTTTTACCGGTGTAGACTAATCCAAACGGCCCATCGGCACTCGCCGACAGCACACAGAGGAGCGCAAGCGCGGCTTGAATTGTGAAGGTTGCACGCATGACGTACTGACGATCAATATGCCCGAACACAACGGACATAGGCGGCGAGACCACCGTCGCATGTGACTTTTTCCTGTTGTATGGTTTTGTCACTCATACGCCATTTACAGGACGAAGGCGATTTTGCGGGGGAGACAATCGTAAGGCCAACAGTGCCTACCGAGAAAGTGCTCGGCATTGCCGAATGTCCAGCCTGCGGTTTCGAGTCTTTTGCGTTTCCTGCTGTCCATGTTAAAAACCGGCTTCCTGCCGCCCCCTTTCAAAGAACGGCGTCGTCTTGATTTCGCCCGCCAGCCAAGCGGTGGCGTTTTCGGTCCAGCACGGTCATTCTATATCACATCGGATATGTCGGGTCAACGGAGTGATTGCGGGGGCGAGTGCAGGGTGAAGGAATTAACGGCACTCCGTCAGAATCTACGGGTGCCCGGCGTGCGGCTGATGGGGGATTAATAACAACGAATAACTGGGTAAACGGGGCTGTTGCCGGTCATGCGGAGGCGGCCAGGCTCTTCCGGCGATTGCTGACTGGGCCTGGAGGAGAGCAAGAGGCAATGGGCTGATGGCAGCCGGGAAGCTGATGAGCAGATATGACAAGTGCAACTGGAAACTTGAAACTGGGTTTCACGCGATGACACAAAGCGCGCGAAGGAGAATCTTGGACAGGCTGACATGATTTCGGACAGTTTCGCTTCGGCGGGAAGCGATTCGATGATTAGTTGGGTTCATGGTTGTTTCATTAATCCTCTCGCGGTTACTCTCGAGCGCGGTATTCAGCGGCGGGCCGCAGCTTGGATCAGCTGTACCGTCGTCGGCGAGAGTGAGCCTTCCTGATAAATTTCGCAATTCAATATCGGCACGTTTTTCAACACAGCGAAACGCCCGAGCAGGTCGGCGAGTTGCGAGACGGTCTGGCGCGGCAGGCCTATTTCCGTGTCGCGTTTGGTGTGTAACCAGTCGTCTTCCATTAGTAGGGCTGCGCTCGCTTGCAGTCCCGCGTAGGCGCCGCCTGAGATGTGACCGTGATCAACCGGCTTCAACCCTCCTTGCACGGTCGGATCGGCGTTGCCCTCACCGCAATAGTAATCTTGAAATTCGGTGGGCGACGGAAGCTCCCACGGATTGAAAGCCACGAGGCGGCCCGGATGACCGGCTTTGGCTGCCGTCGCCAGCCGTTGCCACGGCGCGCTACGATAGTAGTAGTTGACGGCCCCGTCGTCAAACCACCAGCCCGCGAGTTTATTGCCGTAGCGAAGGCCGATTTCCTCGATCATGGCGATCCAGTGAGTGAAAAGGCGACTGGTATCGGTTTCCCAAAATCCGGTGGCATCGAGCCACGCAGGATCGCTGCTCGCGCCGAGATGGTAATAGAGGAACAGTCTCACGCCCCGCTGTTGAAGCGCTTCTGCCAGTTCAGCAACCAGATCGCGTTTCGCGGTGCGGCCAGCGAGGATGCCGTCGAGTGACTTCAGCGGGGCGGGAAAGAAATGTTGCGCGTGCGAGGTTGTAAATACGACGAAGCCAGCGCCTGTTTCCTTCACTTGCGAGGCAAAACGTTCCACGTCGAAATCCTGAACCGCGTCGGCGTAGGGTTTGCGCTCCCCGCAACGGGGGAAAGATTGCGAAGTCCAGTGACACATCAGCCCATAGCGACACTCCTGAAACCAGCGTGTGTCGGCGCGAAGTTTCATAGCCGCCGCATGCAATTGCTCGCGAACAGCAGGGCGCACCAGTTCGATGGAGAGAACCGAAGCGTTGAAGCTGTTCGTCTCGTTGATCGCATGGGCGCGCAGCATGAGCCGTTGTTGGCCGGAAGGCAAGCGCAACGTGCCGCCGAGCGCATAGCGCGTCCAGCCCGGAGTCGTTGTTGGCACCGTGTTGTTGAGCGTCTGTCCTGCGCCGCTCACTTCGACAATCAGCGGCTGATTTCCGTGCTGTCGCATCAAGACGTTGAGGGCGTACGTATCTTCGTGCGGCACCATCACGTCCCAGTGAAAGTGCTGTTCCGGTCGCGTCCAGTCCGTGACATGAAATTTCCCATGGGCACCCGCTTGAAACAGCTTCACCCCCGGCGGCTGCGTGGCGTCCGCCGCCATCAGCACCGTGTAATCGTCCTCTTTGATTTTGAAATCGGGAACGAACGAGTTGCTAGAGGCTGACCGCAAGACCAGCGGCACAAGCAGTTGCGCGACAAGGAGTGTGATTGTGGATTTCATTGTTCGCTCTCGACGCTGAATCACCGGATCGTGACCCCGGAGACGAAAAGCAAGGCATCATTGGGGACGGTTTGGCCTTTTTTAGAGCCGCAATAAATCCCCCAGCGGAAGCTGATCTTGTTGTCTTCGGCCTTCGTGAAGGAGCCTTTAGTTACGAGCTTCCAAGAACCTGCATCGAGCGGCGCTTTCTGATATACCTCATAATCCTCTCCATTCGCTCGGACTTTGAAGCTCATGGATTTGCCCACCATGTTCTCGGCCATCATGATTTCACGGTCTTTGCCGGGCACGGGCCTGCGGCTCAGGAAGTAGATGTCCCCCTTTTCCGACATCTCGATGTGGAAGGGCCACA
>JAEAMG010000643.1_pt1 | contig 36572 bp, 18 predicted proteins | sample 8958741 | NCBI WGS metagenome assembly JAEAMG01 (sample SAMN16933256, study PRJNA681125) | bioreactor sludge metagenome | isolation source: anaerobic bioreactor treating anionic surfactant - SDBS | place: India: Bengaluru | collected 2019-02-28 | reverse complement strand
GGTGACTTGATTTCAATGAGGCCCCGACCTGCCGTCGCTCGTGTCTCGGTCGCACAAACAAGTGAACCGCTCTAAAAGACAAATACCGGGCTTGCGCTTCTATTTTGAAATGTGTACCATAGTTCATATTGGAAATTGCGAAGGGAGTTCGTGGTGCCAAAAGAACCGAACAACTACCATGTGCCGAACCTCGACCGAGCACTCGTTATTTTGGATTTGCTGTCGAAGAACTCCGCCGGGATGAACCGAAACGAGATTGCCGCGGCTACGGGCTATTCCACCACCATGGTGTATCGTATAGCGATGACCCTGGCCGACAACGGATTCCTGTTCCGCGATGAGACGACGGGGCGTTACAGGCTCTCCTCCAAACTTCTCGACATCGGGGTGGCGGGCTCCGACGAGTATAGCCTGACCGCTGTGGCATGGCCTGAAATGACAGCCTTGCGCGACACGACGGGCATCACGGTTATGCTGGGTAGCACGTATGGCGAGTTTGAGGGAATCGTCTTGGAAAGCGCCGAGAGCCGGGCCATGGCCCGCTATGTAGTGCAGAAGGGCCTTCGGGTGCCGACCCTCCACGTTGGCGGATGGAAATGCGTTTTGGCGTACTGGCCAGAAGTGCGCTTACACGCTTATCTGGACCAAGCCAAATTTGTGGCGCTGACACCAAACACGCTCACAACACGTGAAGCTGTGGTGCGGGCGTTAAAAGAGGTCCGCCGGGTGGGGTATGCAGTTGATGAATCTGAAATGACAGAAGGCAACCACTGTGTGGTCGCCCCGATCTTTGACCGGACAGGCATGCCCGTGGGACCCCTTTGCCTCTCCGGCCTTGCCATGCAATTGCCGGTGAAGGATTTTGCCAAACGCGGCCGACAGGTTCGAGAGGCGGCTGATCTCATTAGCGCGAAACTGGGTTGGACAGGAAAGGGAAGTGTTAACGCCCAAGAGCATTAATGCGCGAAAATCGGGATTTCTTTGCCAGACGGCAAAAGATGTGGACGGAAACTATCAGAGGAGAGCAGGTATGCAACACGGGATCAGGATAATCACCGTTATCGCTGTGTCGGGTTTGTTCGGCGTGTTTTCCAATGTCACTGCAGGAGTCATCGCATACTGGGATTTCAGTTCGGACAGCAACGGTGTGACCGACGTGTCGGGAAACTGTCACAGTCTGACCAACAGCGGGGTTGTCATCAGCAACGGCGTGGCCATTTTTAACGGTAGCCAAACGAACTTCAGCACCATTAGCACGCTGGACTTGCGCGGATATAACAGTCTGACCATCGAATTCTTCATGCGGACGGCGGGTACGAATGCGGGCATGATGATTCTCGAGCAGACCTCCCAGTATTTTGGCAACACCGGAGCGTTCATGGTCGATGTTAACGAGACCAACACGGCGGGACAGGTGATGGGAGGCTTCTGCAACAATTCCGTCGGGACCAAACTCAATCTCGACAGCACGCCCACAGGCGCCGCTTCAGGCGGACTTTGGCATCATGTCGCCGTCGTGTGCGAAAGGTCCAAGGCTGGCGTGGACCGCTCCATGCTCTATTTCGACGGCCTTGTTCAAGGGGCCTATGGGAACTGGACGAATTCTGACGCACTCGCCAGTTTCTGCAACGGCAGGCTCTACATCGGTTCGCGTGGGAATAGTACCATGAAGTTCGCTGGCGAACTGGACGATGTACGCATTTCGGATACGGCTTTAGCGACGAATCAATTCCTTCAGGCGCGCACCGAAGTGGGGACACCCCCCGTCATTGCCTACTGGCGCTTCGACGAAGGTGCAAGTCTGAGTGATTCCTCAGGAAACAACAATTCCTTAGCCGGCAACAACGTGATTTTTACTAACGGAATTGCACGTTTCAATGGCGACCACACCTTAGGAACCGCCGGAACACTCAATCTGACGGCATGGACCAACCTGACCGTCGAATTTTTTGTGCGGACGGCCTCCACGAACGTGATGGCGGCGATTGAGCACTCGGCCAACTTCGGAAACAATCCCGGAGCATTTTTCGTTGATATCAATGACGGGGTTCGCGGAAGGGTGATAGGTGGGAACTGCACCGTCGCAGGTTCCAAATACAACCTAGACACGACCGGTGCGGACGCTGTGGGAGAGAACCAGTGGCATCATGTCGCCGTCGTATACAACAAAACAAAGACAGGGGCAGACCGCTCCATGCTCTACTTCGATGGTGTTGCTCAGGGGACGTTCAATTCACTCGCCGATAGCACAGCCGTGACCCTCCGGAACGCGACGCTCTACATCGGCTCCCGCAACAACAGCAGCCTGAAATACACTGGTGAGTTGGACGACATCCGGATCACCGGCGCGGCGCTTCAGCCGGGTCAGTTCCTGAAAGCGCCTTCGACGGAACTGCCCCGCGTGATCGCCTATTGGCCCTTCTCCGGACGAACCCCCCTGTCGGACGCCACGGGAAACGGGCACGCGCTCACAAACGTTAACTCTGGCGTGATCTTTGCCGAAGACGCTGCCGTTTTCAACGGAGCGCAGGCCGCCTTCGGCACGCGGCCCTGGACGTTAAACCTACGTCCCTATGCGGCTCTGACAGTGGAATACTTTATGCGCACGGCATCAACAAACAAAACAGTCATTGTGGAACACTCGGCTAATTTCAGCACATACCGCGGCGGCTTCATCGCGGTTCTCAACGAATTCAACCCGGGACAGATCGAAAGTGGTGTTTCGATGCCGGGAGTCTCCACGTTCAACATCGATTCGACGGCCTCAAACGCTGTTTCGGACGGGATGTGGCATCATGTTGCGCTGGTGTATGATCCCGCCAAAAGCGGCGACAACCGTGTCCGGGTCTATCTGGACCGCATCCAGCAGGGGAAGCGCGTAGCAGGCTCCAACATCAGTGACTCCGATACGTTCTTCCTGAACGACTTCCTCTTCATCGGCATGCGGGAAAACGATAGCGTGAAGTTCATCGGTGAACTGGACGACATTAAAATTACCGGTGCGGTGCTGACGCCTTCAGAGTTCATGGAGAAGCGCTCCTATTATGGAGGATCCATCCTCATGTTGCAGTAGGTTTAATTCATGTCGAGCCTCACACAAATCAACGCATGCATGTTGGTGGGTATGATCTATTCGCTTGCTCAGGCCAGCGTTACCAACGACGTCGCGTTTACAGCCACCTATGACGGGAGTACACAACGCTATGTCGTGATCCTGCCGGACGGGTTCAACCCCGCGCAATCGAACGACGTGTTGATATGCCTGCACGGCCATGGTTCCGACCGTTGGCAATACGTCAACGTCGTCCGCGGCGAGACCAGTTCGGCACGCGACGTGGCTCGTCAGAATGGCATGATCTTCGTGTCGCCCGATTACCGGGCGACGACTTCGTGGATGGGCCCCGCCGCAGAGGCGGACATGCTCCAGATCATCGGCGACTTGAAAGTACAGTACAAAGTCAAACGCATGATACTCTCGGGCGGATCGATGGGCGCGAGCAGCTCCTTGACTTTCACTGCGCTGCACCCTGAGTTGGTCGACGGAGTTGTGGCGCTCAACGGGCTCGCCGACCATGTGACGTACACGAACTTTCAGCCCTATATCGCGGCCTCGTTCGGCGGCACCAAAGAGGACGTTCCTGACGAATACTACAAGCGTAGCGCGATCTATTTTCCCGAGCGATTCACGATGCCTTTAGCCGTCACCGCCGGAGGCCTGGACACGGTTATCCCGCCGCAGAGCGTGACAAACCTGGCGATAGCGGTACAATCCAATAATCCGCACGTCCTGCTGGATTTTCAGGTATCGCGGGGACATGAAACCGACTATACAGCCTCGTTGGCAGCGTACCGGTATGTCGTTGGCGGAGAAATCTCACCACCTGCCGTTGTCACGTCAGCGGAGGTCATCGCATACTGGGACTTCAGCGGCGATGGGCTGACCGATGCGTCGGGCAATTTCCACCGGCTAATCAATTCCGGTGTGGTTATCAGCAACGGCGTAGCGGTCTTCAACGGCGGCCAGACGGCCTTCAACACCGCCGGCACACTGGACCTGCGCGGGTACAACAACCTGACCATCGAATTTTTCATGCGGACGGCGGGGGCCGCTTTTCCCATGATGATACTCGAGCAGACATCCCAATATTTCGTCAACACCGGCGCTTTCATGGTCGATGTCAACGAGGGCGGTAATGCGGGTCAGGTGATGGGAGGGTTCTGCAACAATTCCGCTGGAACAAAACTCAATCTTGACAGTACGCCCGCAGGTGCAGCATCGGGAGGTCAGTGGCACCATGTCGCCATTGTGTACGACAAAGCAAAGACCGGTGCGCACCGTTCCATGCTTTATTTTGACGGGGTTCCCCAAGGGCTCTATGCGAACTGGACGAATGATTCGTTCGTCAGTTTCTGCAATGGCACGCTGTTCATCGGCTCGCGGGGGAACAGTTCCATGAAGTACATCGGCGAACTGGACGACTTCCGGATTTCGAGCGGGGCACTTGCGACAAGCCAGTTCCTGCAGGCACACACCGTGGGGGCTCCCCCGGTCATTGCCCACTGGCGGTTTGACGAGGGAGCCGGACTGGTTGACGCGTCGGGCAACGGGAACACCTTGGTCAGCGGCAGCGGCGTCGTTTTCACAAACGGCGTGGCACGGCTGAACGGCAGCCAGGCCGCCTTCAATACCGCAGGCAATCTTAATCTGGCCAACTGGACTAACCTGACCGTGGAGTTCTTTATGCGGTCGGCCGTTACGAATCTGGCCCTGATAATCGAGCAGACTTCGGCTTTCTACTCGAACGGCGGAGCCTTCATTGTCGATGTCGGCGACGGTGGCATCGGGCGGGTAGTCGGGGGCTTTTGCACCGCAGCCTCCGGGCCCAAACTCAACCTTGACTCGACCCCCGTAAACGCCGCGGCTGACGGGCAGTGGCACCATGTCGCCGTGGTGTATGATCGATCCATGACAGGAGCCGCCCGCTCCAGGCTTTACTTCGACGGCGTCGCGCAAGGAACCTTCGGCAGCTATGCCGACGACACCTTCACCCCTTTCCTGAACGCTAAACTGTACATCGGCTCGCGGTCAAACAGCACCTATAAGTTCTCCGGTGAGTTGGACGACATCCGGGTCACCGGCACAGCGCTTCAGCCGGGTCAGTTCCTGAAGGCCCCTTCGACGGGGCTGCCCCGCGTGATCGCTTATTGGCCCTTCTCCGGACGAACCCCCCTGTCGGACGTCACGGGCAACGGACATACGCTCACGAACGTTGGCGTGACGTTCAGCCAGTACGCAGCTGTGTTCGACGGCGCACAGACCGCCTTCAGCACACGGCCCTGGACATTGAATCTGCGTCCTTATCCGGCTCTGACAGTGGAATATTTTATTCGCACAACGTCAACGAACAAGCCGGTGGTTTTGGAGCACTCGGCAAATTTCACCACGTATCGAGGAGGCTTTGTCGCAGTTCTCAATGAGTTCTTTCCCGGACAGATCGAGAGCGGCATATCGATGCCCGGGATCAACACGTACAACATTGATTCGACCGCCGCAAATGCGGTCACGGATGGGAAGTGGCACCACGTCGCGCTGGTTTATGACCCAGCCCGGAGCGGCGACGATCGCGTCCGACTCTTTCTGGATCGTGTACAGCAAGGAAAACGTACGGCCGGTTCGAACGTCAGTGATGCCGACACCTTTTTTCTGAACGATGTCCTCTTCATCGGGGCACGCGAAAAAAGCAATACAAAGTTTATCGGCGAACTGGACGACCTTAAAATTACCGGTGCGGCGCTGGCGCCCGCGGAATTCATGGAAAAACGAACGTGTGATGTCGGCACTCTGATCATTTTATGATCAGAGGAACCTCTTAACAGTTAGCGAAGAAATATGCAAAAAAGAAGCTTCAGCCTAAATTCGGCAGTTCAACTGCTTAGCAGTTGAGAGTGATGCTCATAAGTGACTTTTCATGGGAAAGATGCATACATACTACTTCGCCGCATGCATGACACTCGTTGGGTGTACGCTACACCGTGTCGCCACATTTGATCTCGCTCTCCGTCGGCAACGGCTTGTGGCGAGACGACTAAGAAATTTGACAAAGAGTATCCGACGAAAGATGGGACAACGCGTAAGCGACGAGTTGGCATGTTGTCCTGATCCAATTGCTTGTATCAGGTTCGGACAAATGGAGACCCTTTCTCCAACTTTCAATATCTTCCTCATGGGCTTTTTGCTGGCTGCCATGGGCGTATGTGCTGAACCCCCAGTGACAAGCACCTTCAGGGTAACCTCCCGCACGCCGATGACGGATACGAACGTGTATCCAGAGGGAACGGTCAAGATCACATATCAGAGCGCGGTCGACGGCAAAGAAGACTGGGCACTCTTCAGTCCCGGTGATCCAGCCAACAACACGATCGTTTATCTGCACGGCTCCTTCTCTTCCGGCGACCAGATCTTCACGCGAAAGGACGTTCGGTGCTTCTGGCTGTCGCGTATCCTGGCGGGACGCCATCCGCTGCTATCGATCAACATGCGAGGAACGTCCTATATGAGTCCACCCGCCACGCGGGATTTCACCGACCTTCTGGACAACTGCCGTCGGGAAGGCCTGCTTAGAAAAGTCGTGCTGCTAGGAGGTTCAGGCGGTGCCTCTAGCGCCATAGCCTATGCCTGCCTTCATCCCGAGCGCATTGACGGCGTCATCGCGATGGGCATGTGCGACATTTTCGCGCGGCTGGATTTCGCACGGAAGAGCGAAATTCCGGTGTTACAAAGCTTGGCAAAAACAGTTTTCGAGGTTTACGGCGGTACGATTGAAGAGAAGCCTGAGCTTTATCGCGAGCGTTCGGCCTTAATCCATGCCGACAAGTTGACAATGCCGATTGTCCTGACAATCGGTGAGAAAGACGCCTTGATTCCTGTGGCGGAAACCCGTAAGCTCGCGGAAGCGCTTAAAGGGAATTCTCATTTCAGATATATCGAGATCCCAGGCGGCAACCATGACTCCGCACTGTGGGTCGATATTGATCTTGAAACGCTTGTGGAAATTAGGAAGTAGCTATTGGTAAATGGTGGTAAGCTTGATATTCTTATGAACAAGATCACCGACCACGGTGTGGGAGCAAAAGCTTGGGGCAAGGTGTTCTCACATCGGGATACTCGAAGTTGTCGGCAAGTCAAGGGGAAGACAGGCTATGAAAAGAACCATGATGGGCTTTGTTTGGGCGTTGGCTGCGGGGGCGGTTTGGGCCGCCGAAACGAATGACATCGCCTTCACCGCGTCGCACGACCGGAGCGAGCAGCGCTATGTCATGATCGTTCCTGACGAGTTCGAGCCCGCTCAGGCGCACGACGTGCTGATTTGCCTGCACGGTCACGGCTCGGACCGCTGGCAGTATATCCGCGAAACCCGCGGCGAGGCCCGTGCCGCGCGCGACGCTGCCTCAGAGAACAAGATGCTTTTCGTCTCTCCCGACTATCGCGCGAAAACTTCTTGGATGGGGCCCGCCGCCGAGGCGGACCTGCTTCAGCTCATTGGGGACCTCAAGAAACAGTATAAGGTAAAACGCGTGATCCTTTCAGGAGGTTCGATGGGCGCGAGCAGTGCGTTGACCTTCACCGCGCTGCATCCGGAACTGATCGACGGCGTGGTCGCGCTTAACGGACTGGCCGACCATGTGGCGTATACGAACTTTCAGGATGCGATCATGAGCTCATTCGGCGGCACAAAGATCGCTATTCCGGACGAGTACCGCAAGCGCAGTGCGGTGAACTTCCCAGAACGATTCACCATGCCCTTCGCCGTCACGGCCGGAGGCAAGGATCGGTCCGTCCCGTCGGACAGCGTCGTCAAGCTGGCGAAAGCGGTACAGGCGCACAATCGTTTGGTGTTGATCGACGATAAGCCGGACCGTGGACACGAAACCGACTACGAGGCCTCGCTGGCGGCTTATCAGTTTGTCATCCATGCCCCAGCCGCAAAAACCGCCCGCGTATCTGTAACGCTGAACGGAAAGCCAATCGTACCTGCGCACGGCTCGGTGGCGGGCGTCTGGTTTTATGCGGAGTCAGGAGAGAGGCGTCAGGAGGGAGGCGTCGGAGACACGAGAGAGGCAGGGTCGCAACTTTTGCTGACGGGGCACGCGACTGTTGCGCAAGGGTGGCGTCTGACCGCGGAGCTGAAGGCTGGGGACACGCTGGGCGTCGAGCTTGACCCCGGCGCGAAACCGCTGTCCGATATCCAGTTTCAGACCGATGCGCTTTCCGGAAGCGCTTTGACTTGCCAAACCGAAGCTAGTTCAATTGTGATCCGCGCACGTTCGGGTGCGGGAGCGATGCGGCTCACACGCCTCTCGAAGGGGGGCATTCCTCTGACCCTTGTACCGGTGCGTCAACCGTTCTCACACGAGCCTGTCACGTGTTCGCCCGACCCGCTTCCGGCGATTGCCGAGGCGCTGATCGAATGGGACTGGCGCATGCAAGACGGCATCGGCACACCTCGTGAGCCGCAGACCTATGCGCAGGCGGTGGATCGGTTACTGCACAGAATGGCTGCGTCTGGTGTGGAGCAAGCGGTGTTGGACAACTTGCGTAAGGCAAAGCCTACAGCGACAGCGGACGATTCGGCTTGGGAGGCGTATTGGCTGGCGACGCACCGATCGCGCCGGAAGCTCATGCTCGCCGACCCGCTTTTCGCGAAAACGCCCTTGCTGTTCGTCAAGCATGTGCCGTCGGTGATGAGTCATCAGCTCACGCAGATGTACGGCTATTGTTCCCAACCAGGCGGCGGACTTTTCCTTCTCAACGAACCGGGCGTCTCCATGCGCACGCAAGACATCACGCCAGCTTCCCTCCCGGCAGGGAACTTCATGACGCCGGAGCTTTCTTTTAACGCACAGAAACTTCTGTTCGCCTATTGCCCTGTCAAAAAATCTCCTGAAGCCTGGGGGTTTAATGACCAGACAAAAAACCTGCGCTACCATCTTTACGAGCTGACTCTGGCCAGTGGCGCTACACGGGCTCTCACGCAGGGTGACACAGACAACTTCTTTCCGGTCTGTTTGCCGGGCGGTGACATTCTCTTCTCGTCGACGATGCGGGGCGGCTACCACCGGTGCGGACGCGGCCCGTGTTTCGTCTACACCCTTGCGCGGATGGGCCCGAACGGCGAGAAACCACACAGCATCTCGTTTCACGAGACCCACGAGTGGAACCCTTGCTTGCTCAATGACGGGCGTGTCGTCTACACGCGCTGGGATTACGTGGACCGCAATGCGGTGCTTTATCAGCAGCTCTGGTCGGCGCGTCCTGATGGTGGTAATGTGCGCATCTATTACGGCAATAACACGTGGAATCCGGCAGGCATCTGGGAGGCGAGGTCGATACCGGGATCTTTGCGCGTGATGGCAACTGCCTCCCCACACCACGGCATGAGCGCGGGCTCGGTTATTCTGGTGGATATTACCCAAGGCGTGGACGGCAAAGAGCCGCTGTCGCGCCTCACACCGGAGGTTCGCTTTCCAGAATCCGAATCGCCGCTGGCGCGCGGTCCGAACCCCTCCGCGACCTACGACTTCGACACGCCGATAACCGGCTATTGGAATAGTCCGCTGAAAGAGACATGGATGGAGAAGACACCGACGGAGGCGGAGAAGCGCTGGCCCGGGCACTGCTACAAATCACCGTGGCCGTTATGCGAGACGCGTTTCATTGTCTCGTACAGTTTCGACCCGTTGGTTGGGGAAGCGGGTCCGAACATTCCCAATATGTTCGGCATCTATTTCGCAGACGCTTTTGGCAACAAGGAGCTTCTCTACCGCGATCCAAACATCTCCAGTGTCTGGGCGAGACCCTTGTTGAAGCGCACTCCGCCGCCCGAAGTGGCATCGTCATATGACGGAAAGCGGCGAGAAATGGGAACAGGCACCTTCTTTCTGAGCAACGTGATGGAGAGCTGGCCCTACCTGCCAACCAATATGCCGATCACGCATTTGCGCATTATGCAGGTATTACTAAAAACCACGCCGAACATTGATTCGCCCAAAGTCGCCATGGGGCTCGGCGCGCCGGGGCGGCAGGTATTGGGGACCGTGCCGGTGGAGGCAGACGGCTCTGCTTACTTTGAAGCGCCCGCTCGAATCCCGCTTCTCTTTCAGGCGCTCGACGCGCAGGGGCGTGCGGTTCAGACGATGCGTAGCCTCGTGTATCTGCAACCCGGCGAGACCGAAACCTGCATCGGGTGCCATGAGCATCGCATGAAGAAAGAACCGCCACGGGCTCAGGCGATGGCGACGCGGCGTGCGCCTTCCCTGATCTTACCAGGGCCCGACGGATCGAAACCCTTTTGCTATCCGCGTCTTGTTCAGCCGATTCTAGACAAGCACTGCGTGGCTTGCCACGACGGCAAGGAACCGAAGCGGCCTGTTCTCACCGGAGCGCCGGAAGGCTGGGCCTCCAAGTCGTTCAACGCGCTGAGCAAACAAGTCTCGATTTCAGGCTGGGGCAATGCGAACAGCAATTACGAGCCGCTGACACAGCCTCTGCGTTTCGGCGCGCTGGCAAGCTCACTCGCAAAGATGCTGGAAAAAGGCCATGGCAAGGTCACGCTCACACAGGAGGAATGGATGCGGCTTTATACCTGGATGGACGCGAACGGGGAGTTCTACGGCACGTTCGATGTTGCCGAACAGAAAAAGCAGCTCGCGGGCGAAGTGATCGCCGGGCCAAAGGAATGAAAGAATCAGGTTGTTTAGGCTGAAGATCGTTAGCTCTCCGCGCGATGATGCCGCAAAAAGAGGGGGTTAACTCGAAGTGATGGACGTGACTGTTTGGAACATGAAGAAAAAGGAGTTTTAATGAAACGGATATTGGGAATGGTGCTCGTCGTCGGTTTGACTCTTCATGTGGCGGCGGAGACCCCGTGGGTTAAGGGTGAAGAAAGTTGCCGTCCGAAGCTGTTCAAACAATTCGGGGACGTGCTCAACACGCCGGACGGACTCGCCATGGACTCGGCAGGCAACGTGTACCTCTCTGCAGTCAACGGCGTGGACGGATCGTATCCCGGACAAATCTGGCGTATGGACAAGACCACTGGAAAATGGTCGGTCTTTGCGGCCTGCAAACCGCACCCGGAAACGCACTCCGCTTATCCGATGGGGCTGGCGTTTGACACACACGGCAACCTCTATTATGCCGATGCGCAGTACTTCGCCAATCCCGACTACCGGTCGCGCATCATGCGGGTTGTGATTAAAGACGGCGAGCCGCAGCGCATCGAAACCGTAGCCGAACATATCAAGTTACCGAATGCTTTGCGTTGGCATGACGGTGCCCTATATTTCACCGAGTCCTTCTTCAATGTGGCCGGAAAGTATCAGAGCGGCGTCTATCGTATTCCTGCCTCAGACTTGAAGGCAGAGAAGCCAGTCCGCCCGCTGGACAAGGAGCATGCGGCGCAAGACCCTTATTGCGTCGGTATCGTTGAGACCGTCGTGCGCGACCGCGGCTCAGCCCATGGCAAACCCGAAATCAAGCCGGATGACCCTTCCCTGCATATCTATACGGCTGGCTGCGACGGCATGGACTTCGACCACGACGGGAACATCTATACCGGCTCATTCGGCGACGGACGTTTCTGGGTGATGAAAAGCCTGAGCAATGGCCGTTACGGAAAGCCCGAACTGCTGAGCGAGGAGGTGACCTGCTGCGACGGCATCTGCTTCGACTCCGCAAGCAACCGGATCATCCTGACGGCGGCGGAGCAGAACGCGCTCTACGCGTGGGACATCCTGCAAAAGAAGATGACATTGCTTTGGGCGAATGGAGAAACCGACGGTGCGGACGGATTGCTTGATCAGCCGTGTGAGGTGATGATGCTTGATCGAAACCGCCTGTTGGTGGTGAATATCGATGCGCCTTCGCCCTTCATGGTGAACACAAAACCCGATTCTATCCACACGCTCAGCCTCATCCGGCTGGGCAGCCGGGATTGACGCCTGCTATCGATTCTATTACGGCAAGGATCTTTTTCTACGGTTAAGCCTCCATTTGTGATAAGTGATGCAGTAAGGGAACTCACCTTTCCGAATAGAATGGGGGCTCGTTGATTTCCGTTACCCGCGCGTCACGACCAAAAAACATTTTCTGCTGTACGTTGCAACATCCACTCCTTGTCCTCTGCGGATAGAAAATCCAGACGGTCGCGGATGAGGGCGATGGAGTCATGATAGGTGTGGCCCTGATTGACTTGGAAAGGACAGTCACTCGCCCACATAATACGTTGCGAACCAAAGGCATCGCGGCACTCGCGGATCATGGGGCCAAGATCGAGGTAGGGGGCCTGTTTCTTGCCGAGCGCGTAAAACGCCGAGGCCTTCACATGTGTTTGGGGATGTTTTGACAATTTCAGCAATTGATCCAAGTCTTCGCGCTCGATTGACCCTTTTGCGCCAATGCGCGCAAAGTGATCGATCACCACGGAGGTACGAGGATACTTTACACACATCTTATCGATAAACGGCAAGGCTTCGGGTCCCATCAGCGGGCAGATGTTTAGTCCTTCGTTAGCAGCCGTTCGCCACATTTCCGCCATGCCCGGGTTGCCGAGCCATTTGCCGGGATCTTTTTCCGTCCCGGCATGAATGCGGAAACCACGAACTCCCCGTCTGGCCATTTCTTTCATCCGCTGTGAAACACCCGCCTCATGTTCATTCACGATGCCAACACCGCTGAACACGTCGGGATGATTTGCTAGGACATCAAGCATGTAGCTGTTGTCAAATCCGAAGAAGCTCATCTGAATCAACACGATACGGGTGACCCCTTCGGGTCTACAGAACGTAAATAGCTGTTCCGGCGTAAAGCAGTCGACACAGCCTTTCTTGGTCAAGGGGGTTGCCAGCGGATATTTCTTCGAGTCCGAAGGCCAAACATGCACATGAGCATCGATGATGCCCCTGGTGGTATTCGCCGTGACACATCCTGATGCCGAGGAAAGCCCTGCGCAGGCAGCGGCGCGAAAAAAAGAACGACGTGAAAAAGGTTTCATTTTTTTCTAACTTCCGATACGCGCAAGCGTATCACAGAAGCCCGTCGGTTTCTTCATTCTAACGATGAAACGCCGGATAAAGGGTCTACTTCGCCGGGAAAGGCTCTTGTTTAAGAGTGGCGGCTATGGGATACTTTGAATGGTTGATAAACAAAATAGTATGGAATGAACAAAGGGTAAGCAGAATGAACGGTTTATCGCGGCGGGCGTTTGTGAGGAGCGGGATGACCGCAGCGGCGGTTTCAGCCATGTCGGGCTTGGGGCAAGAACAGTCGGCTTCGCCTGCGTTCATGTGGGGTGCGCTCTTGCACATGGGCGTAAACATGTGGTCCGATATCCCGGTCGATAAATGGGGTGCCTTCAAGCCGGACGAACTGCATCTCGTGTGCCAGGCTGACCATTTGCGTTTCGATGAGAAGGTCTGGCAGGAGCTCACTGCGCGCATGAAGGCCGCGGGCATGAACCTGGTGGTGATCGATCTCGGTGAGGCGTTGCAGTATGAGAGCCATCCGGAACTGTCCGTGAAAGGGTCGTGGTCGATCGAGCGTTTCCGTAAAGAGCTTGCGCGGTTGCGGGCCCTTGGCCTAGAGCCGATTCCGAAGCTGAATTTTTCAACGGCCCACGACACGTGGCTCAAGGAATACGGCCGGCAGGTCTCCACACCCGTCTATTATAAGGTTTGCTCGGACATGATTAACGAGGTGTGCGCGATCTTCGACAAGCCGCGCTTCTTTCATCTCGGCTACGATGAGGAGACTGCGGGGCATCAGACCAAGTACAGCTATGCGGTGGTAAGGCAGGGCGAACTGTGGTGGCATGATTTTCTGTTCTTTGTAAAGCAGGTTGAGTCTCAGGGCGTGCGTCCTTGGATTTGGTCGGATTACTATTGGAATCACCCTGAGGAGTTCCTGAACCGCATGCCGAAAACGGTTCTGCAAAGTAATTGGTATTACGGTGCGGCGTTCGAGCCGGAGAAACAGAAGTATGTGAAGACGTATCAGGACCTCGATAAGGCGGGTTTCGATCAAGTGCCGACTGGCTCGAACTGGAGTAGCGACGTGAACTTCAAGGGCACGGTGGAGTTCTGCAGAAAGAACCTTGCGCCGGAACGGCTCAAGGGATTCCTGATGGCGCCGTGGTTCTTCACCCTTCTCGAATGGCAGGAGAAGAACATGCAGGCGATCGCGCAGGTTGAGGAAATGATCAAAAGCGGAGCAAAGTGAAGGAAACACAGATGAAAGCGACAATGAAAAAAGCGGCCGAAAAGACCGCAGTGCTTGCGATTAAGGGCGGATCGAAAGTGTGGGACAAGGGCTTTCCGATGTGGCCTTCGTTCTCGGAGGAAACCATCAAGTCCGCGATTGAACCGCTGCTGAGCGGAAAAGTAAACTACTGGACCGGCCCGGTCGGCATGAAATTTGAGAGAGAATGGGCGAAGTGGCTGGGCGTGCGGAACGCCATCAGCGTGACGAACGGCACGGCCGCGTTGCACACCGCGATCGCGTCACTGGGAATTGGGCCGGGAGATGAGGTGATCTGCCCCTCCTATTCGTTCATTGCCTCATCGTTCTGCGTGCTGCAGGCCGGCGCACTGCCGGTCTTCACGGATGTGGGCTTCGACCACCAGATCGACCCGAAGCAGATTGAGGAGAAGATCACGGAGCGTACCAAGGGCATCGTTGTTGTACACCTGTATGGCGTGGTGGCGGACATGGACCCGATCATGAAAATTGCCAAGAAGCACCGGCTGAAGGTGATCGAGGACTGCGCCCAGTGTTTCGGCGGCGTTTACAAAGGCAAGATGGCCGGGACGATCGGCCATGTCGGCTGCTTCAGCTTCTGCCAGAGCAAGCACTTCACGACAGGTGGCGAGGGCGGAATGGTCGTGACGAATGACGACGATCTCGCGTGGGAATGCCGCTCGTTTCGTGATCACGGCTATGATGTCAAGGAGCGCCTGAATCTGTTGGAGATGGAGGGCAAGCTGATGTATATCCATAAGCGCGTCGGCTTCAACTTCCGTATGACGGAAATCCAGTCGCAGATTGGGTTGAGCGAACTGAAGCGCTTCGACTCGTGGAACTTGCCGAACCGCATCCGTAACGGCAAGATGCTGAAGAAGGCGCTGGAGAAGCATCCGCTAGTGTTACATACGCCGGTCGATACGAAGGAGCGTAAGAACTCCTATTGGTGGGCGCCGTTTGTCCTGGACACTGGAAAGCTGACCTGCACGATCAAAGAGTTCATCAAGGCGGTGGCGGCGGAGGGCGTGCCGGTCTACAGCGTGCTCTGGCCCGAGATGTACAAGGAGCGGGCCTATATCGAACGCAACGGCTTCGGCGTTGCGAAGTATCCGTTCTTTGATCCCAAGGCACGGAATATCGATTACAGCCAGGTCGATTGTCCTCGCGCGCGTTGGATGACCGACCGCACAATGTGTTTCTTTACACATCCGGTGTACACCGAAGAGCATATGCAGGCGTGCATCGACGCTTTTAAGAAAGTCGCCGCCGCATATATGAAGTAGGATACATGGAAGGGTGGAATGCCGGGGAAGGCGTTGAGAGGCAGAAGATCTCAGCACGCCTATATTCCGGTGTTCCATCATTCCTGTTTTGGGGGCCGCATGATCACCATCACCTGGTTGGACGCGTGGATCATATTCGGGTTTTTGGCTTCCGTTGTTCTGGTCGGCTCATGGGCGGCCAAGCGAGCGGGACAAGACACAGAGGCGTTTTTCCTTTCGGGACGGAATATGCCGTGGTGGCTGCTGGGTGTTTCGATGGTGGCTTGCACGTTTTCGTGCGATACTCCCAACCTGATCACCGAGATAGTGAGAATGAACGGGGTGGCCGGCAACTGGGTATGGTGGGCGTTTCTGCTGACCGGCATGTTGACCGTGTTCGTTTACGCCAAGCTCTGGCGCCGCTCCGGATTGAATACCGATCTCGGATTTTATGAGTTACGTTACAGTGGGAAGCCCGCTGCGTTTCTGCGGGGGTTCCGCGCGATTTATCTGGGGGTCATCTACAATCTGATCATTTTGGGCGGTGTGTCGCTGGCGGCGATCAAAATCGGCCAGATCATGTTTGGCCTGTCGCCGGAGATGTCCTTGTTGTGCTCGATGACCGGCGTGGCGATTTACGCGACGCTGGGAGGGCTGACGGGTTCCATGTGGGCCGATTTTTATCAGTTCGCAGTAGCGATGACGGGTGCGGTTTTCGCTGCCGTGTATGCGGTCAAGTCGGGTATGGCAGACGGGGTTACCTCGCTGGGCCAGTTGTTCGCGCATTCCGCCGTGTCGGGAAAGCTCTCGCTGATTCAGCCGGCCACCCACGACCTTTCCACGCTGATGACGGTTCTGATTCTGCCGCTGGCTGTGCAGTGGTGGAATGTGTGGTATCCGGGCGCAGAGCCGGGCGGCGGCGGGTTTGTCGCGCAGCGCATGCTTTCCGCGAAGAACGAACGCCATGCGGTGGGAGGAACGCTGCTTTTTAATGTCCTGCACTACGCGGTGCGGCCGTGGCCGTGGATTCTCGTGGCGCTGGCGTCGATGGTGGTGTTTCCGATCACGCCGCAACCGGAACAGAATGCCGCGAAAGCGTGGTTGGCCGGTAACGTAACGGTGGTCCAGCAGTATGACGCCGACAAGGCGGTGTTGCCTGCTGAAATGCGGGAGAGGGTTCGCCTGCGTAAGGCGGAGGCGAGAGGCGTGGGCTCGCTGGCGAGGGCATTTCCGCGCGTCGAGGATCAGTACCTCGGGCATGACATCGCCTATCCCGGAATGGTTGCCCGCATGCCGAGCGGCTGGCAGGGGCTGATCGTGGCTTCGCTGATCGCGGCCTACATGTCCACCGTGGCCACGCTGCTGAATTGGGGTTCGTCATACGTGGTGCAGGACGTCTACCTGCGTTTCATCAGACCGCAGGCCAGTCCCAAACACGCCGTGCTGGTCGGACGGCTTACCATGTTGGCCATGTTGCTGACCTCGGCGGGAATCGCGTTTCAAATGACCACGGTCAAGACCATTTTCCATGTGCTCCTGCAAGTTGGAGCGGGTACCGGGCTGCTCTACATTCTGCGCTGGTTCTGGTGGCGGATGAACGTGTGGAGCGAGGTGACCGCGATGGCGGTTTCGTTCCTTGTGGCGATACTCTTCCAGTTCGGCGCAGGTCCGCTGGGGGTGGAGGCCGCGATGGAGAGAGCAGGATGGTTCCGCATAATGGACTTCACCTCATGGAAACTGATCTTAGGAATTCTCATAACAACGGTGTTGTGGGTGGCTGTAACGTATCTGACTAAACCGGTGGATACGCATACGTTGATTGAGTTCTGCCGCAAGATCCGTCCCGGCGGGCCTGGATGGCGAAAGATCGAGGCCGCCGCACGTGCCGCAGGCATGGAGCCGGACCTCGGCGGGTGGAATGTGCCGATCGGCCTTCTTTGCATGATGCTGGGTTGCTTGATGGTCTGGACAGCATTGTTCGGTACGGGGTATTTGCTGTACGGAAATATCCTCGCCGGAAGTATCATGATGTTTATCGCGGCACTGTCGGGCTGGGTGCTGATGCGGCTGGTGCCCAAAATCCGGTTCAGTTAGAGACGGTCTGAATGGCAAACAAATAGTGCGCGTTTTGTTTTGTGAGCCGGGATCGCATTTCCGACTCCCGGTTGACTGAAAGAGGAGCTAGGACATGAGTAAGGTGAGATATGCGCTGATCGGATTTGGAGGAATCGCCGAGAGCCGGATCGCGAAAGAAGGTTTCGCGTGTGACACAACCCGCTTTAAGCCCTTGAAACAGGCGGTGCTCGTCGGTGCGACGGACCTGAATCCCAAGCGGAAAAAGGCGGCTCAGGCGCTTGGATTGACGTGGTATCGCGATGCGGATGCCTTGTTGTCCGATGCGTCATTGGACGCGGTTTTTATTGCGACCAATAACCTCTCTCACGCCCCTCTGGCGCAGCAGTCTCTGGAGGCGGGCAAGGCCGTGATTATCGATAAACCCCTCGCTCCGACTTCGAATGAGGCTCGGGCGCTGGTAAGACTAGCGGCGAAAAAGCAGCTCAGTCTGTCGGTCGACCATATGATGACGCACAACGCGCTCAACAGGAAAGCGAGGGGACTTGTAGCGAACGGCGTGCTGGGCACCGTCAACGACGCTTGTTTTCATATGCAGTTTGCCTACGGGTTTGATCCCGCGGAGTCGGCCACGTGGCGCTGCGCAAATCGCGCCGAGATGGGCGGGCCGATTGGCGATGTGGCCAGTCATTGCTTTTACATGGAAGAGAATCTTCTGGGCAGCAGGATCAAGGCGGTACGTGCGGTTTATTTCCCCAAGCGCATGGCGATCAAGGTGGAGGACGGGGCTGTGATCCAGTGTGACCTTGAGAGCGGTGTGACGTGCTCGACGCTGGTGTCGTTTTGCGACGCGAGGGGTGGGCTGGGCGGTACGCTCTCCAATTTGGGGTACGAGATCTACGGCGACAAAGCCGTCTTGCGCGGGTACGGTACAATGTTCCAGCTTTCAGGACATGCGGGAGAACCGTTCAAAATCCGCTTGGAACTGGACAGGTTCAAGCGGCAGCAGGTTTTTACGGTCAAGAAGCCGACGAACATCTATCAGGGCGTGATCGCCGAACATGCGGCGTCTGTCCAGGCCGGCACTCTATTGACCGGAGAAGAAGGGCTTCACAACGTGCTTCTTTGCGAGGCGGCGCACCGCTCCGCGCAGAGCGGCGGCAAAACCGTTGCGATTTCATAGGGGAGGGGACCGCTCCAAGGCATCCCAGGAGGATAGGGGCGGCGTTCCTGCCATCACACATCTCACCCAGAAAGGCTATTATGGAAGTTGGCCTATCTAAAACGATCATTACGCCGCCGCGGGGCTTGCCGCTGGCGGGTTATTTCAATCCGCGTCCGAATACCGGCGTGCTGGACGACCTGCATGTGCGGTGCGTGCTGTTCCGCAAGGGTCGTGCCGTTTGCGGGTTGGTCTCGTTCGATGTCTGCATGATCAGCGCGGAATTCGTGGATACAATTCTCGCGCAGTTGAAGAGCTCGGGATTCCGATACGGAAAAGGGTTGGTTTTTTCCGCGACCCACACTCATACCGCACCCTACGTAACGTCACTCTTTGGCACGGAGCCTGACTCCGACTATCTGCGCAGGCTGGTCGATAAGACCGTCGAGGCGGTTCTGACGGCGGAACAGAATCTCGCGCCCGCCGCGCTGCGCTTGGGAGGGGTGAAGGACAATCCGTTGGCCTTCAACCGGCGCTACTGGATGAAAAGCGGCGGCGTGACGACCAACCCCGGTGTCAAGAATCCTGACATAGTCCGGCCAGAAGGTCCTGTGGACCGGGAGATCGGCATTCTCTCCGTCGAACAGGACGGACGGACCGTAGCGATTGTGACCAACATCGTCAACCACACCGACACGGTCGGCACAAGCCGGGTCTCGGCTGATTGGCCGGGGCGGCTGGAGCGTTGTGTTCAGACGGCTTTGGGTTATGACACTCTTGTCATGACCTTGATCGGTTGCGCGGGCAACGTGAACCAGTTTGATGTAAACTCCGATGACTATCAGGGCTACGCCTATGAACGGGCCTGGCAGCTTGGTCGATGCTATGCGGACCGCGTGGTTGCGCAATTGAAGAAACTTAAGCCTCTGGGGGTTGATCAGATAACCCTTTCGAATCGGACGGTCATGATCCCATTCCGGACGCTAACGCCAGAGATGTGTGAGGTCGCGCGGTCAGTATTGAAGCGTGTGTCTGGCCGGTCTTCAGACGCCGATCTGACGAGTGAGGGGCTGGCTGCGGGCGAGGGGCCCGTAGCGCGTTTTTTTGCGGAACAGACATTGGCTTATCACGCACACTGCTCGGGAAAGAAGCGGACGTTTCGGTTGGTGACGCTGGCGTTCGGAGACCGTTTCGCCGTGACCTCCCTGCCGGGAGAGCCGTTTACGGAGATCGGTTTGGCGATCAAGCGCGCTTCGCCCTTCAAGACGACTTGGCCGGTGGCGCTGGCCATGGGCGCGTGCGGATATGTGCCGCTGGCGCAGTGTTTCGCACGCGGCGGGTACGAAACCCTTCCCGTGGAAGGTGGTGCGCCTCGCGAAGACACGGCGGAGCGACTGATCCAGGCGACTTCCGAAAACCTGCTGAGGGCGGTCTCGCTAGATGGACATTAAGCGTGAATCTATAGTAATGTGCTGTTGAATTCTCCGAAGAGGTCAGATGCAATCCCTAAGAAATACAAAAAAATAGCTGGACGCATTTTCTTCTTAAGGCTTACAATTATATATCATTCATCTTGGATCGTTGATCGGTGTATCCCTTTAGACATTGGCGTAAGACGGTGTCTGAAAAGCTAGAACGCCACAAGGAGTCTCCGATCTCGTTTTAGGACGGAAGCGCTAAACAGTGCATTAAACGGACTGGGAGGACCAGATGAAACGGTTTGCCACATGGATTGTTAATCTTTCGGTTATGCTCCTGTGTTCGCAGGGCGCTTGGGCTGCGGACTCCACCATGTTGCCGATCGAGCGGAGAATGCTTTTCAACGCTTGGACGTTTTTGCCGCAGGCTTCCTATTATGCCACCAATTGGACGCACACTGGTACGCCACCGGCCGGTTTTCCCACTTACAGGAGAGACCTGCTGTTTGGAACCAATCATGTTCACACGTCCGTTTCCGGCAATGTGACCAATATTTGGAAACTCACTGCCTGTCGCACGGGAACGTCGGCAGGGTTGGGGAACTTCATTACGCCTAAAGCCTATGTCGCTCCCGCGATTCCCACGAACTGGCAAGCCAGCCTTCAGAACACCTTGGACGCAATGATCGAGACCCCATACTATCAGGAAGGGATCGGAACAGTCTATTTCGAATCGATCAACGTAAGCCCAACCGACCCCACGGAGATCACCGTGGAGATCGCGACCAACATGATCGAGTATGTCTGTCTGGGCGGATTGCCGACCAATGTCATGTATGAGAGCGAGGGCCCTAATGGGGCTTGTGTCTATTCGAATAACTGGCAGACGTTGAGCGTGTTCACAAACAACGCGGCCTTCTCGAACGATTTCACCCGTTACCAAAAGACGCTGAATTACCGTCAGGCGGCACGGTTGCGTGTCCGGCGTACGGGCACGATTGCTGCAGGGTATGGTTCGAATCTCGACAATGCCTTCACGGCCATCGACAACATCTGCATTTCGTATCCGCCGTCCGACGTGGTGATCCGGAAAACCGAGGCTGTTTTCCAGCCGGGATATCCTTCCGTCTCCACGAACATCACAATCCGTTGTTATGTCGATAATTTAGGCACCGACAGCTATGAGCAAACAACCTATTTGGAGCGGACAGTCATGGTTTATTACCGCTGGCGGTATCTGGAGCAGAGTTCCAACGCGTGGGCGAATCTACCCATGACGTATGTGGTGGGAACAGGGGACGGTCAAGGGAATGGCGAGCGGTATGAGGTGGCCTTGCCTGCTCAGTCGCAGATCGGCGATCTGGAATACTACTTTATGTGTGATTTCGACGGCTATCGGTATAAACACGTCGATTATACGCAGACAGGCTATACATACCTCACCGAGGGGCTCTCGCCTAAGACGCTCCGGGGCGGCGCTTCCCAGCCGGATGGCAGGGAGTTCTATGCGAGGCTTCGTCCCTTCGCTTCCCGTTTCGGCGCGGTGTCTGTCGTGACGGACCAGCACGCCGAGCCGATCGCGATGACGCTGGTGGGGGATGATCTGTGGCGTGGGATGGTGTCGCTAAAAAACGGTGCAATCACGAATCTGTCCTGGTATTTCAAGGGCGAGGACGCCTATATGGAGGGGAGCGACGTTTTATCGACGAATCCGGTGTGCTGGGCCGAACAGTCGCAAGCCAGTGGCAGACTTGTGCCGTACGGGGGACAATGCGTGGAGACGAACGCATCGTCACGCATCCGCGTCAGCGTCGACTCGGGCGGGTATGTGCAGATGATTTTCAACACCCGCACGCTGGAATACGTGGCGAGCCGTTCCGAGTATCAGAACTTCAACGCGTGGTCGGCACCGCCGAACACGTTCACAGAGAGCAGCGATCAGTCCGTGAAGCAGTGTTTCCTGAACACGTTCGATGCGTGGGCGACAAACGTGACCGAAATAAAAAAAGAGTCTTTCGTTGGTTTGCCGTCCACTACGAACGTGTATTCTTACGAATCCTTCAACACCTTGAACGGGGGGTGGTTGGCTGGCAGCGCTGCGTATGCGGTGGAGCGGATTCTGGCTGATTCGGATAACAGTCCCTCCGGCGTTCCGGGCTTTCGCAATGTAGCGCTGCGCCTGAAGGGCGGTCCTGGTGGGCTAGGACTGGGCTACATCCATAACATGGCGCAATCGCGTCCCGATGGACTCGGGCAAATCTCTTTCAAATGCCGCTTGGGGTGTCCCGCAAGCAACTATGACATTGCGTATTATAGACAGGGGTTCACCAATAGCAATTATCTGGTTCGGGCGAACGCCATGGCGTATGCAGGCGTTTCGCCTGAGGCACCCTCTTTTTCGCTGATCGGCTATTATCTGGACGCAGAGAATTTCTACGAGTACAGGGTGACCCAGATTCCGGATAAGGACAGCCTAAGTCGTGATAAGCGGTTAGCTCATCGTTTGTTCAAATGGAAGGTTGGCGTCCCGTATTTGCTTTCGCAATCGAATCCGACGTTCGACGCGACGCTGACGTCATCAACGCAAATCGAGTTGCGACTTTACAGTACGGGAACGTCAACGGTGATCCGCTGCAAGTTCGGCACGTATGATAATTTGTTGGCGTATACGGATTCCGGGACGATCGTCGGACCCGCTATAAAAGGCGGTTCATTCGGGCTCCTGTCAGAGGAGTGTCGTTCGGGGTTCTCAACCGTAGCTGTCCAGCCTACGACCACCAATGCCGTGGCGATAGGGAACACAACAATTGTCTTGGAAAACTCCCCTAATTACTCTTCGCAAATACTGAACTGGTACACGCCGAACGGACATTTCGAAGGGCGGGAGGATATTTCTCCGAAAGGAATATATTCGGTCATTCCCGTTCAAAAGTTGGCCGTGTATCTTGAGCCGTCAGACCGTGATTCAGCTGCGGACCCCTCGGCACCGGGGTCTTCCGTCTGGCAGAAATTGACGGAAGTGACGGTCGATGGTTTCGCGTACACCCAGAAAGTGGTTGCCGTCAATCGGTGGCAGGCTCAGAATGTCCTTTTACAGGTCGTTGGCGGTGTCGCGGATGTGGCGGTTGACGAGTTGAGGGTGTCTTCTTGGAGGGGATTGGAATCCTCGGACTCAGGCGAGGCCGCGACCGGGGAGTGGATGGCGACCGAGGCGTGGACCGTAACCAACAGTACGGGTTTGGGGAATGTCGTGCAGTTCGACCATTCGCGCGGCGATCCCGCTGTGGATCAAACGGTCCGTTCTCCTTTTATCCCAACAGGTCTGGGCGTCTTGGAGTTCGACTACCGGGTGTTTCGTGCGCCAGCGAAACTCACCGTGCAATACGCGCTTCAGCGTGATCCTTCTGCATGGATAAACGTGAGTTCATTCTCGACGAATGCGGCATCGGGGTGGATGCATGCGACCGCTTATCTCGGACGGGATGCTGCGGGTTCTTTCCGTATCCTCAATGAGCGCGATGGCGCACATTCCAATGCGTTGGTCGAGATTGACAATGCGGTCGTGTGGGACAATGTGGGCGTGGACAACATTGCATGGAAGGCGTACAACGCAAAGATCACGGACACAGACCGGATGCGAGTCGCGCTGGATGAGTCTAAGGTGTGTTTCTTGAACAATAGTAGGACGCTGGAGACATCCCCGCTTCAAGATCAGAGCGACCCCTTCGTGCAGTCGCCGAAGTTGCCTGCCGGTTTGGGCGAACTGACGTTCCAGGCTCGCGCCTACTCCAACGGCCAACCGGCCACAGTGTATGTCTATGCCAGCACGAACGGCTGGAACGCAGCCTCGAACCTATGGTTTGAAATCGCCCGCTTTAACAATATCTCAAACACGTTGTACCGGTCGTATTCCTATAAGCCATACGGCGTGGACGGGGCAGCCTACGATGCGATCCGGTTGATGAACACGACGTCGGCCGGGGCTCGTCGTGTCTGTCTGGAAGAGATTGCCGTGTCTGAGCCGGTCTTTCCGAGTTTTGATCTCGTGAACGTCAAAGTCTTATGCTCAGAAAATGACGGCACGTATAGCGCGAACCGGTTTCAGCCCTTGGTGACGGACGACGTCGGTGTGGAGGCGCAGTTGGCGAACACGCTGCTTTCGCCCTCAAATATCCAGATGTATGCCACGTACTATATCGGCACGAATGTATGGGGCGTGGACAATTGGCCTGCCGGCCAGACGGTGACCAAGCCGATGTATCCGACGGTGGAGAACCCGCGGGTCTATCGCACGTCGCCAAGCAACGACATTCCTGCCCAAGCGGCTGATCAGGTGGTACAGTATCGCGTATGGGCCACTTATTTGGGTGGCATCCCGCTTCTCAGAAAGCAGGTAACCTTCCAGAAGCCGACATGGTATGACCCGTTGGATCTGAATCAGACCTATGCGGATCAAGGATGGTCTCCATATTATCTTGTATACTGGACACAGACCGCCACCCAGACGACTCCCGTCCCGGTTCCCTATGCTTGGCTCAATCTCTATCCCTCTCTGGTCGACAAGCGAGCGGGCGACTATGAGGCGGCCGCCTGGCTCGATCTGGACGGCGACGGCCACAAGACCTGGGAGGAGTATGTAGCTGGCACGGTGCCCACAAACTGTGAATCGGTCTTCAAAACACTGATTACGGTCAGCAACGGCGTGCCGTTGGTGACTTGGAATCCTGATCTCGGTGCCGCGCGGGTATATACGGTTGAAGGGATTTCCCGTCTGACCGATGGCGTCTGGGGCACAACCAACGCCAGCAGCCTGTTCTTCAGGGCGAAGGTCCAAATGCCTTAATGATGATATAGGCGGTCGCCAGAAACGAGGTGAGGTCAGTGAAACGCAACAGTTTGTACCTGCTTTCAGCCTGTATGGCGCTGGGTTTGACGGCTTGGTGTGCAGCTCAAGAAACGACACTCCGGTTTATTAAGCCAGGCGAACCGCCTCAGCTTGCGAACGAGGCGGCTGTTCCTCTCCGTCTGGTTGAGAAGCAGGCCAAAGCCACATCGTTTGAATCCCGCTCCTCCTCTTGCCAGATGCGGACTGAGCGACTGGCGGATGGGGACTACTCGGTGTTAGAAATGACGGGAGGTGGCCGGTGTGGCGAGGTCGGGGAACCTCAATTTCCTTGTTACGGTGATTTCGTGGAAATACCCGATGATGTTACGGTGAAATTGGTGATTGATGATGTGGATTGGATTGAACTTGATGGCAAGTTTAACATTGCCCCTCGTCAACAATCGCCCACGGACAAGGCGGGGGCTCCTAATCCGCCGTTCGCCAAGAATCAGATGACTTACCAAAAAGACGAATTTTTGCCTGCCCAGCCGGTGTGTTTGGTTGAAAAGATGCGTGTCCGACATAAGGCTTTTGTATACGTGAATTATCTGCCCATAGCCTATAATCCCCGCCGTAGCGTTGTAAAGGTTGCTCGTCAAGTTAAATGGCATCTGGAATACGATCCTCAACAGGGTAAACCGTTTCAATCGAAAGCGAGAACAGATTCATTGGGAACGAAGGAGTTTGCACCTTTTTTTGATCGTGTGCTGAATGGGAAACCGGTCGTAACCGAATTGCAGAGCACTTTGACGGACGGAGTTTCGACAACGAACGGCGCCGACTATCTCATTATCACACATGATAATTTTTACGCTAACATCCTGCCGTTTGCGCAGTGGAAACATGCCAAGGGATACAGGACCCGCGTGGTAAAGACGTCTGAAATCAGCGGAATGCTCACCTGCACAAACTTGACCGAATATATCAGCAACGCCTACAACAATTGGAATCCCGCGCCCACCTTCGTTCTCTTGGTTGGTGACGCGGAATACATACCGGCGTGGTACAAAACAACGCACTCTTTCTATGGCAGCAACGCCAAAGCCGGCACGGATCTGTATTATGCGGCCATCGATGGTAGCGATTACTTCCCGGACCTTTTTCTGGGGCGCCTTCCGTGCGCTTCCACCGCACAATGTGACCTGATGGTCAGCAAAATTCTTAAGGTTGAGAAGACGCCGGACCTCACGGAGTCGTTGTACCGGACGCTGCTCACCTCAGGTGAGTATACCGACAGCGGTGGTGGCTATGAGGAGAGAATCTTTATTGAAACGGCAGAAGCAGTGCGCGATTTTCACATTGCGACGGGTTACACGGTGCCCACTTCATACTGCACCGACACCACAGCTACGCCTCGACATTACAACCTGAACAATAGTTTGCTTCACGTGAATGGCGCCTTATACGGCGGTGTGCAGAACTATGTCGGCACCTCTGCTGGCACCGCAGCCATTAGCAACGCAATCAACGCAGGCGTCTGGCTGGTCCAGCATCGTGACCATGGCAGTCAGACCGGCGGTTGGGCAACACCTCCTTGGAGCCCCACGAGTGCAAGTCGCTTGATTAACGCCAACAAACTGCCCGTTGTCATGTCCATCAACTGCGAGACCGCGTGGTTCGATGGCGGCAGTGACAGTCTGGCCGAGGCATTCTTGAAAAACACCCAAGGTGGCGCATATGCCGTCATCGGAGCGACACGTGTTAGCTATTCGTGGTATAATGATTGGTTTACACATGGACTGTACGAGTGCATGTACACCAATTATTTTGAAACACTTTCCGGCCTGTCTTACTACAAACCCGGTTTAACCTATGGCAACAACTACGTTGGCCATGGTACTCATCTTGGGCAGTTGCTCAATTTCGCAAAAATTCTCATGTATCAAAAGGAAGGGTCCAGTTCTACCACCCAGATCCAATTCGATATTCTCACCCTGCTGGGAGACCCAGAGCAAAGTCCTCGTAATGCTGTTCCAAAAACATTCACGGTTTCTCATCCCAGTCAGCTCAATGCGCTCTTTCCGGCCAGTTTCAGTATAACGGTAACAGCAGCAGATGCGCCTGTGTCTGGAGCTCTGGTTGCGCTCGTACTGGATCCCGACGAATATCACACCGCCTACACCGACGAGTCTGGCCTTGCCTCGTTTTCTTTCACGCCTCTGATGCCACTTGGAGGTACCAACGGTCTCATGGCAGTCACTGTTTCCGAGCAGAATTTCATCCCTTACATTGGCTCGATGACGATTAGCCCGAAAGGGTTTGTGATCGGGCTCCCCGTCTCGACAAGAGAGGGCGACGGAACATTGTATGGGCAAGGGCTTCTCCGTGTTATCCCGACACCCACAACGAATGTCACCGTTTCGCTTATTTCAGACGATACAAGCGAAATCCTTGTTCCGCCGACGGTGACTATCCTCGCCAACCAGTCCAGCGTCGCGTTCAATGTTACTGTCGTGGAAGATGGCGAACTGGACGGCTCGCAAACGGCAACTATCATCGCGTCTGCGCCTGAGTTTTCAAGCGGATCGGGGACGATTCGTGTCGACGACAATGAAACCGCTATCCTCAACGTTGTTCTGCCAAGTACCACCGATGAAGACGCCGGTACTGTTACTGGACAAATTACTGTGAGTGCCCCGGTTGACGCCAACGTTACAGTCGGCCTCGACTCAAGCGACCTGACAGAACTCACCTTGCCGACCACGGTCATCGTGCCTGCGGGACAAACCAATGCCGCGTTCACCGCGACCATAATCAACGACACACAGATTGATGGACCGCAGACCGTATGGGTAACGGCCCATGTGCAAAACTGGGTGGATGGAAGCAACTCGTTTATGGTGCTGGACAACGAACCCACCAATCTGGTGGTCACGTTGCCAACGCTCATGCGTGAGGGACAGGGTGTGTTGACAAACGCAGGTGTCGTGCGTATCTTTGGTACTTGGCCGACGCCCCTGACGGTCAGTCTTGTCAGCAGTGATGTGACCGATTTGACGGTTCCTTCCAGCATTGTTATCCCAGCCGGACAGACAAGCGTAGCCTTCAACATTGCTGCCGTAGATGACACGGAGCAAGATGGTCCGCAAACGGTTGTCGTTACGGCCGGAGCGCCCGGGTTTGCGGCTGGCAGTGCTGGTACAACCGTGGCGGATAATGATATCCATCACTTCAGTTGGAGCGCAATCCCAAGTCCTCAAAGTGCCGGTACGCCTTTCAGCGTGACCGTCGCCGCGCTGGATATCACGGATATTGTCATCAGCAACTACACCGGCACGTCAAGTTTTAGCGGAATAGGTGCTAACGGTTCAGCAACTCTGTTCCCGACGGGTAGCGGCGCTTTCAGTAATGGGCGGTGGACAGGCTCTCTCACTGTAAGCTCGCTCGACACCAATATGCGGCTTGTTGCAAATGATGGTTGGGGTCACAGTGGCACAAGTATGCCCTTTACTGTGATTATCGGCCCCCTGCATCACTTTGCCTGGGCACCGGTCGCTCCGACGCAAAGAGTTGACACATCCTTCGCTGCCTCGGTTGCCGCGAAGGATGCTGCCAATAATACAGTATCCAACTTCGTGGGTGTTGCGGCTCTCAAGGCTTATGTGAGCGATACACAACGCGATGTCCTCTACGGTGCAGATTCGTGGAACTACCCCATGTCCACCTATTATCATGATGCTAGGACACAGGTGATTTACCTCAGTAGCGAATTGGGTGGCCCCGCTTTGTTATCAGGGTTGTCTCTCTACGTCAACTCCAAGCCGGGACAGACGATGAACGTCTGGACCATCCGCATGAAAAGCACCCCGCTTATGGTTTATGGTGCAAAGAAGTGGGAAACAAACGACTGGACCGTCGTCGTTCAGACGAATATGACAGTCAGCACCACCGGCTGGATCAATTTTCCCTTCTCGACGCCGTTCGCATACAATGGCACAAACAATCTTCTCGTGGATTTTTCGTTCAATAATGTAGGCTATACGAGTGACGGATATTGTCGGTGCACATCTGTTGCGACTAACCGTAGCCTCTACTTCCGTACGGACAGCGGCTACGGCGACCCTCTCGCCTGGACCGGGACTACGACTCCAGGTATGCTCACGAACCTTGTTCCAAACCTCCGACTCACGGTAGGCACACCTGTCGTAATCACGCCAACCAATACGGGCAACTTCGTTGGTGGTGTTTGGAACGGTGTTGTGACAGGGTTGGAGCCCGCGTCCAACATGTTCGTGCGTGCCGATGACGGCAATGGACACTCCGGAGCGAGCGGAATGTTCACGGTAAACGCGATTGCAGACATGCGGGTTGACTTGTCGGATTCTCAGTCTACGGGAACAGTCGGTGCACCCTTGGCTCTATGGGTTAACGTCCACAACTATGGCCCTAATCGAGCTTTTGACGTCCGCATTGTCGACACATTGCCCGCGTCAGTCAGTTTTGTCTCTGCCGAAGTCTCGCAAGGTACGATCTCGAATGCGGACGGGACTGTTGCCTGGAATGTAGGCGTCATGAGTGATTTTTATGCTTGGGCGAAGATCTTGGTGGTTCCGACTCTAGGGGGCGCGCTCACCAACGCGGTTACCCTGACGGCCAACGTGACCGACCCCGATCTCAGTAATAATACAGACAGCAAGGTGACGACCGTCACGGGATGCGGCATATTGGCTGTGACACCGGGCATGGATCTCAGTGCCCGTGGTTTCGTGGGCGGTCCGTTCGTTCCCCCCAGCCAGACCTACACCTTGACCAATAGCGGCACCGATACGCTGGCGTGGCAGGCGTTCACTCGGACCGGTTGGGTCATCCCGTCCCCGGTCGGTGGCACCCTCGCTCCGCGGGCCTGTACGGCGGTCACGGTTACAATTGATGCCGCACGTCTGCCGGCAGGCGCCTATGCCGATACGTTGATCCTTACTAATCTCACCACCGGCATTGGCAGCACGAACCGCAATATCGACCTGACGGTCATGAGAGGCGGATCATTGCAAACGATCTTCGCAAGCGACAACGGCTATGCAGGCAACATGTTTGATATCGTCCCAAATAGAAATCTCGGGATCAACGGGTTCGACGTGAACGTTTCGCCCTCTGGGCAGGTGACGACGGTTGCGGTCTGCTACCGACGGGGAAGCAGTTTCGGCCATGAAAACAGCAGTACGGGCTGGTCTTTGTTGGGCTCTCGCGTGGTAACCGCAGCAGGTCAAGACAATCCGACCTTCGTGGATCTAAGCGGAAACGGTATGGAATTCTTGCGGGGGCAAACGTACGGTTTCTATGTGTATGTCAATTACGGCTCTGGGGCGACGATGCAGTACACCAAAGGATCGGGCACCTACGGGAATTCCGCCCTCGCGTTGATCTCCAACTGCGGAAAGGGTGATCCCCCCTTCACGGGAGAGACGTACCCGTCTCGCATCTGGAATGGATCCATCTATTACGACACCGGGCTGGTGGATGCCCTTGGCATAAGCCCTGCAGAGGGACTCTTGTCGCAGGGTCCGGAATGCGGTTCATTTATTCCTTCAAACAAGGTGTACACGTTGTCCAACAGGGGCGAAAGTAACGTGATATGGACTGCGGCGTGTGCCTCCAATTGGGTGAGCGTCGTTCCCGGCGGCGGGATCACGTCGCCGGAAATTTCGAATAACGTTACCGTGACACTCAGCGCCGCCGCCAACGCGCTCGCGGCGGGCACCTACAGCGCGACTGTGGCATTCAGCAACACCTCCAGCGGAGCGGTGAAAACGCGGGAGGTGGTGTTAAACGTGTGGAATAAGAATTTGACGGTGACGCTGCCGTCCTTAGGTTGCGAGGGTCAGATGTTCACCAATGGAGGGCGGGTCGCGATCGGCTATACGCGGACGGAAGCGCTGACGGTGAGGTTGGGTGCCAGCCATACGAACAAGATTCAAGTGCCTCCACAAGTTGTGATTGTCGCAGGCCAGACCAACGCGGCCTTTGACATTGCGGTGAAGGACGATAACATCGTGGATGGTTCACGGGCTGTGACGGTGACGGCGGAAGCCGAAGGTTTCGCTTCGGGTGCGGCGGTGATCACGGTTGAGGATAATGATGTCCCCTCCCATGAGATGATCATCCCCGGCTTTGATCTTACGACGAATCCCGGGTGGTCTTGCGAAGGCCAGTGGCAGTTCGGAAAACCGATGGGCCAAGGCGGGACTGTGTTCGGCAATCCTGATCCGCAGGGGGGCTTCACGGGAACGAACGTGTTCGGCGTTAACCTGGCCGGCGATTATGCGACCGCTGTAGGCGGGCCCTATTATCTGACAGTCGGACCGTTGGACTTCACGAATTTCCGCGATGTCTTGGTTCAGTTCCGGCGCTGGCTCAATTCCGACCTTGAGCCTTATGTGCGCGTAGCCGTTGAGGTTTCAACCAACGGAACGGCCTGGAGTACGGTCTGGTCGAACGGGCAACAAGGCTATTACGAGAGCGCCTGGAACTTGGTCGAATATCCGCTGCCGGTGGCTGACCGCGCCTCACGGGTGTTTGTCCGCTGGAGTTATCAGACCGGCCCCGAGGCGTTTGCCGCCTCCGGCTGGAACCTCGACGACATCGTGTTTATGGGAATTCCAGTTCCGGTTCTGAAGACCTCGCACGGCACGCCCCTTGCGTGGCTACAACTGTATGGATTGACCAACCTCGATTGGGAAGTGGCGGACACCTTGGACGCGGATGGCGATGGACGAGCCGCTTGGGAGGAGTATCTCTGTGATACCGTTCCTACCAACCGCGATTCCGTGCTGGCCTTGCTGGGCGTGACGTTCGGAGTGGGCGGGGTTGATGTCCAGTGGAAAGGCGGGATCTCCGCAACGCAATACCTTGAACGAAAAGACGGTTTGAGTCCAACGGGGATTCCCTGGAGCGTCGTGTTCACGAATGCTCCGCCGACAACGATCACGAATTCCGTGATTGATGCCACGGGTACAAATGCCGTGCGCTTCTACCGCGTGCGCGTCGTGCGATAAACCAAGACATTACCTGAAAGGAAAGAGGCTTCCAGGTTGACGCCTCCGGCTCCCCTGCAAGCCTTATGCAGGTTACGCCAGCATAACCTGACCGCCGGTGACGGGAATAGCCTGGCCGGTCTCATAGGCCTGTTCCATCAGGTAGTAGATGGCTTTCATCACGTCGGGCGTGGTGCAGCCGCGGCGCATCGGCACCTTGGCCTCGTAGAATTTCTTCACGTCTGCGAAGGTCGTCGCACCCGGCACTTTGCCGCTGTCCAGGTACTGTTTGAACAAACCTTTCTGTGGGTCGGACCAAAGCGGACCATCGTAGAAGTTGCCGGGACAGATGGAGTTGACCTTGATACCGTCCTCGACCAACTCCAGCGCAAAACTTTGCGTGAGGCCGATACCTCCGAACTTGGAACCGGCATACGCGCCGTTCTTGTTCGATCCGACCAGTCCGGACTTGCTGTTGATCTGGACAATGTCAAACCATACGCCCGGCACGGTCTGGTGCTGTAGAGCCATGATTGGCGCAACCGCCTGAACCGAGAGGAAGTAGCCCTTGTAATTCACGTTGGTCACGAAATCGAGATCCTTGACCGACAGGTCTTTCACGCTGCCCGCACGAAGAACGCCCGCGTTCGCGACGAAGAGGTCCACGCCACCGAAGGACTCGACCACTTGCTTCAGCGCAGCCTTGAGCGAATCGATCTCGGCAACGTTCACAGCGACGCCGATGGCTGCCTCTCGGCCGAAGGATGCGTTGATCTTTGCGGCTGCGGCATTGACGCCGTCGACGTTGATGTCAGCCAGTGCGACCCATGCACCCTGCTTCGCGAGGTCGGTGGCGATCTCGAATCCGAAGCCCTGCGCCGCGCCGGTGACGACCGCGATCTTGCCCGCCGCACGTCCTTGCCCCGTGGAAAACTCAGCCGCATAGGTGCCTAACGTGTCGACCGTGATGCGGTTCGTTTCGGCTGGCACGTGTTTGCTCAGTTCTCCCACGACGTCGACGCAACCCGGAGGGATGGAAACGACCGTTTCCTGGCCAGTGGGATCTACGCGGCGGAGGCGGGGAAGCGTTTGTTGATTAGCCATAAGCCCGCGCAGGGCGGGCAGAATCTTCGTTGTCATGTTTACTTCACCTTAATGGGCTTGCCGCTCTTGGCTGACGCATAGAGGGCATCGATGATTTTCATCAGTTTCACTGCTTGATCAGGCGTGTTGAGGGGCTTTTCTTTGCCCTCGATCGTGAACACGAAGTTCTGCGCTGAACGGAGGCGCCCCATGGAGGGGTCGGCGACGGTGACGATGTTGCGGTTCACCGAGCAACCATTCTCCTGCGTGTAAAGTTCGCAGGAGTCGATGCTGGTCTCGTCGAGACCGTCACGGCCGAAGAGGCGCTTGACGCAGCCGCCGGCCTTCTGGCCTTGGAAAGTGACGCTCACCTCTTCACGCTTGTTCATTTCGGCCCACGCATTACGCAGGAAGAGCACCTGTCCGCTCTTGAAGCGCACGAAGCCGTGCGCCGACGCCTCCACGTCAGTCACGCCGTTGGCGACATCGGGGATGCCCCATGGGCCCTTGAAGGCTTTGTCGGAAATGAAGTCGTTGAAGGTCTGAGCCAGTACCCACTCCGGTTCCGGATAATCCATGAAGTAAAGCGCGAGGTCGATCATGTGCAGGAGGTCAATTACAGGGCCACCACCGGATAGCGCCTTGGTGGTGAACCAACCGCCAAAACCGGGGATGCCGGTGCGTCTGATCCAGAGCGCTTGGGCAGAGTTGATGCGGCCAACGGCACCGGAGCGAAGGTAGGCCATCATGGCATACGCCTCGGGGCGCGCGCGGTTGTTGAAATTGAACAGCAGGATCTTTTTGGCCTTCTTAGCGGCAGCCGCCATGGAACTGATTTCGGCAGAGTTGAGCGCGGGCGGTTTCTCGCAGAAGACGTGCAAGTTGGCGGCCAGCGCCTGCATGGCGAGCGGCTTATGGAATTTGTTCGGGGTTATCACCGAGACGGCGTCTAACTTCTCCGCTTTAAGCATCTTGACGATGTTGTCGTAGACTTTCGAGATGCTGAACGTGTCCGCCACGCGTTGGGCGGCGGCTTTGTTGACGTCTGCGATGGCAACGACCTCCGCGCCCCCCGAGAGGAAGCCGGGAATGTGTTGGTTGGCCATGCCGCCTGCACCGACGATACCGATTTTGATGCTCATGAATACTCCTTGCAAACGGGCGTTACCAAAAACGTCCGGCAGATGTGTTCGAAAAAATGAAAACGTATTTTACGACAAACAGGGTCGGAGCGGAACTTGAAAAACGCAAACACACCGGGCCTGCCGGGAAGATCCGGAAGTGACACCGCGTCACCGCGAACGCGAATGATCCGTCCCTCTGCTATGAGTGGGAGGCTGGGTTAGGGACAGGTTTCCCGAGATGGGCAAGCACAAGCTTAAGGGCGTGCCAGACCTCGGTCTTTGCCTTTTTGAGCCCCGCCATATCACCGAACGATTCGAAGCGCAGGATGTACGCGGGATGGAAGGTCGGCATCACGGGTATGCCTTCGTATCGGGTCCATTGCCCCTGCATACGGGTGACGCCCACCTGCGTATCGAGGAGCCCTTTGATCGCTGTTGCTCCGAGCAGCACGATGACCTTTGGGCGGATGATCCGGATTTGTTCTCGCAAGAAAGGAAGGCAAGTCTGCATCTCGTCGGATTGCGGCGTGCGGTTGTTCGGAGGGCGGCATTTGCAGATGTTGGCGATAAAGATATCGTCGCGTGTGTAGCCCATTGCATGGATCATCTTGTTCAAGAACTGCCCCGCCGCACCCACGAAGGCGAGTCCTTGGCGATCTTCATCCTGCCCGGGGGCTTCTCCGATGAACATTATGTCAGGGGTGCTGTAGTTGCCTTGGCCGGGAACGGAGCGGGTTCGTTGCTGGCGGAGGACGCACGCGTTGCAGGCATCTACGCGCGCCGCAATATCATCGAGGGCTTTGCGTCGCTCTTCAGGCGTGAGAGACGGTATCGATGTCGCGACTGGAGCCATCCTCTGAGGTTGCCCGATGGAAGTGACCGGGGGGGGGGTATGCTTGACTGCCGCAGGAACCGGTGCGGTTGATGTGGCGGATGCTTTGCCGGACGCTGCAAGCATGCGTATCACGGCAGGGTCCACCTCCACCGTATGCTCCCCCAGTTCCCTGAGCAGCACGATATGGTCGGCAATGCCGTCGATGATGTCTGTCCATTCTGACACAGATTATTCTTTCGCAAAACCGTTGGGGTTACGTGACTGCCAGCGCCAAGCGTCCTCACACATGACAAGTAGGCCGCGTTCCGCTTTCCATCCGAGTTCCCTTTCTGCCTTGGTCGGATCAGCCCAGCACTCGGCTACATCGCCGGGACGGCGCGACTTGATCGTGTACGGCACCTTGCGCCCCGAGGCTTTTTCGAATGCCGCAACCACGTCGAGCACGCTGGAACCATGCCCCGTGCCGAGATTGTAAATGGTCAAGCCGGGTTTTGACGTGAGTTTTTCGATCGCCTTGAGGTGCCCCACGGCAAGGTCGACCACGTGGATGTAATCGCGCACGCCGGTGCCGTCAGGAGTTGGATAATCGTTGCCGAACACCGTAAGCGCGGGATGGCGGCCAATCGCCACTTGCGCCACGAAGGGCAGCAGGTTGTTAGGGATTCCTGCCGGGTCCTCGCCGATCAGGCCGCTGGGGTGCGCGCCGATGGGGTTGAAGTAGCGCAGGAGGATGATGTTCCACGCGGGGTCGGCCTTCTGCACGTCGCGGAAAATCTGCTCCATCATCAGTTTGGTCCAGCCATAAGGGTTGGTCGCGCCGGGCGTGGGGGAGTCCTCGCGGATGGGTACTGATGCGGGGTCGCCGTAAACCGTAGCGGAGGAACTGAAGACGATGTTTTTGCAGCCTGCTGAGGCCATGGCCTCGCAGAGTGTGATGGTCCCGGTGATATTGTTGCCGTAGTAGGCGAGAGGAATGCGGGTGGATTCGCCGACCGCCTTGAGCGCGGCGAAGTGGATAACGGCGTCGATCGGGCTTTCTGACTGAAAGATCTTGTCCAGCGCGCTTCGGTCGCGGATGTCGGCTTTGTGGAATGTCGGCGTTTTTCCGGTGATCGCGATGACACGTCTTAGACTCTCTTCGCTGCTGTTGCAGAGGTTATCAACGACCGCAACGACATGTCCGGCGTTCAGAAGTTCGACGCACGTGTGGCTGCCTATGAAGCCAGCGCCTCCTGTCACTAAAACTTTCATGGGTGCTCCTTACAAAAAGAACTTCTTAGTCTACCGCAAACGGCTTCGAAAACAAACTGGAAGTTTGGGGCACCCCGCGTGTGGCCCGTTGCGTCAAAAGAAAACGGCACCGAAATTCGGTGCCGTTTTCTTTTTTTGCTGTTTTTTTGGGGGGGGGGGGGGGGGTATGGGGGGGGGGGGGGCCCCCCCCCCAGCCGGTTTGGAAGGAGGGC
>JAEAMG010000641.1_pt1 | contig 36584 bp, 35 predicted proteins | sample 8958741 | NCBI WGS metagenome assembly JAEAMG01 (sample SAMN16933256, study PRJNA681125) | bioreactor sludge metagenome | isolation source: anaerobic bioreactor treating anionic surfactant - SDBS | place: India: Bengaluru | collected 2019-02-28 | reverse complement strand
TCTCGGCGTGCTCGCGCAGGTTCACCGGCGGCACGCACAGCGGGCCGATGGCCGCTGGGGTGAGGTCGACCATCAGCACGCCGAGGGCATTGAGCTTGCGGCTGTTCTCGGCGTGCACATAGGCGCTGGTGGCGTCGAAGGCGATCTGGATGCCGTCTTCGAGCACGTGCGGCAGCAGCCCGTCGACGCCCTCGTGGGTGGTCTTCAGACCCATTTCGCGGGCACGCTTGAGGCCTTCGGAGTCGGCATCGATGCCGACCATCCACACCGGCTCCAGCACTTCACTGCGCTGGATCTTGTAGATCAGGTCGGTGCCGATGTTGCCCGAGCCGATGAGTGCGCATTTGATCTTCTTCATTGTGCCTGCTCCCGTTTCGCGGCGCGTTGGGCCAGCGTCAAGCCGCCGACGTAGAACTCCCCGCTGCCGTGTTCGGTGATGAGGATTCGGATCGTTTCCGGCGCGCAGTCCAGAGTCTCGGCGACCGCGGCGGTGACGGCGGCGGCGACGCGACTCTTCTGCTCGTGGGTGCGCCCTTCGGCCATGTGCATTTCGATGATTGGCATGGGTGGTTCTCCGGTTAGTCGACGAAGCGCATCGAGACGCTGCCCAGGTCCTGGAAGCGCGCGACCACGTTGTCGCCGGGCTTCACCGCCACGGCTTCGGTGATTCCGCCGCTCATCACGAAGCTGCCGGCCGGCAGACTCTCGCCCAGCTCGGCGAGGATATTGACGACCATCGCGATGGCCTCGGCCGGATGCCCCATGACCGCCGCCGACGCACCGGTGGCAACGATCTCGCCGTTGATCTCGATCACCACGCCGAGGGTGCGCAGGTCCAGATCCTCGACGTAACGCGGGCGGCCGCCACCGACGAAGCGCGCCGAAGATGCGTTGTCGGCAACCACGCTGGCGAGGTCGAATTTGAAGCCGGAGAAGCGCGAGTCGATGATCTCCACCGCCGGCAGCACGTAATCGGTAGCCGCCAGTACATCGCTGGCGGTGCAGCCGGGGCCGCGCAGTTCCTGCTTCATGACGAAGGCGACTTCGCACTCGACGCGCGGATGCACCAGGTCAGCCGTGGAGATGGCCGAGTTCTCCGGGCGCGCCATGCGGTCGGTGAGAAAGCCGATCGACGGCACATCGACACCCATCTGCTGCATCTTGGCCTTGGACGTCAGGCCGGCCTTCCAGCCGATCAGCTTGTGGCCCTGGGCGATGAAGCGTTTGCGCAGTTCGTTCTGCACCGCGTAACCATCGGCGATGGTCATGTCCGGGTATTCGTTGGTCAGCTTGGGGATCGCATAGGCGCGGGTCTGCGCGCCCTCGACGCGCTCGCACAGGCGCACCACGTCTTCCCGCGAAAGTGTCAGGTTCATGCTCATGCCGCGCTCCTCCCGGAAAACTTCACCCGGCAACTGCCCAGGCCACCCACCGTGCACACCAGCTCGTCGCCATCGACCACCGGCACCAGCGCCGACTGCGAGCCGGAGAGGATCACCTCGCCGGCCTTGAACGGAATGCCCAGCTCGCCGAGGGTGTTGGCCAGCCAGGCCACGGCGTTGGCCGGCGAACCCTGCACGGCGGCGCCGACGCCGGTGGAGAACAGCTCGCCGTTCTTTTCCAGCACCATGCCGGCCAGGGTGATGTCGAGCTTGCGCGGGTCGCCCTTGGTCTTGCCCAGCACGTACACGCCGCAGGAGGCGTTGTCCGCCACGGTGTCCTGGATCTTGATCTGCCAGTTCTCGATGCGTGAATCGACGATCTCGAAGCACGGCAGCACGTAGTCGGTGGCGCGGATCACGTCCATCGCGGTGATGCCGGGGCCCTGCAGGTCGTGCTTGAGGACGAAGGCCAGTTCGGCCTCGGCCTTGGGCTGGATCATCTGGCCGAGGTCGATGGTGTCGCCTTCCTGAAACACCATGCCGCTGGTGAGGATGCCGAAGTCCGGCTGGTAGACGCCGAGGAATTCCTGCACCGGCTTGCTGGTGGCGCCGATCTTCTTGCCGACCACGCGCTCACCGGCGGCCAGGCGCCGCGCGACGAAGCGCTGCTGGATGCGGTAGGCATCTTCGATGCTGATGTCCGGCTCGCGCGCCAGCAGCGGTGGCACCGGGCGGCGCGCGACGAAGGCTTGGTAAAGCTCGTCGCCGTATTGTTCGATCTTGTTGTTATCCATGTCGTTCTCACAGGTTTTGCGGCGGATAGGCACGGCCTTGCCCTGGCGCAGGGCAAGGCGCAGCCGTTCTCAGAGCTTCACGCAGATGTTGCGGGTCTCGGTGTAGAACTCGAGCGAGTGCACGCCACCCTCGCGGCCGATGCCGGACTGCTTGGAACCACCGAAGGGCGTGCGCAGATCGCGCAGGAACCAGCTGTTGATCCAGGTGATGCCGACATCGACGCGCTCGGCGACGCGGTGCGCGCGCGCCAGGTTGCTGGTCCAGATGGTGGTCGACAGGCCGTACTCGGTGGCATTGGCCTTGGCCACCACTTCGTCCTCGCTGTCGAATGGCGAGATGTGGCAGCACGGTCCGAAGATTTCCTCGCGCACCACCGCAGCGGTTTCCGGCAGCCCGGTCCAGATGGTCGGTTGCACCCAGGCGCCCTCGGCCAGCTCGCCGGGCATGTCCGGCACGCCGCCGCCGGTGACCAGGGTCGCGCCCTCCTCGATGGCCTTGCGGTAGTAGGACAGCACCTTCTGCTGGTGCTCCAGGCTGATCAGCGGGCCGAAGTTGCTGCCGTGCACCTCGGGCCGGCCGTACTTGACCGCCTCGGCCTTGGCCTTGAGCGCCTGCACGAAGCGCTCGAAGATCGGCCGCTCGACGTAGACGCGCTCGGTGCCCAGGCAGACCTGCCCGGTGTTGAGAAACACCGAGCGCGAGAAGCCTTCCACCGCGGCATCGAAATCGGCGTCGGCGAAGACGATGCCAGCGTTCTTGCCGCCCAGCTCGAAGGACACGTCACGCATGCCCTCGGCCGCGGCCTTCATGATCGCCGTGCCGGTGCGCGTCTCGCCGGTGAAGGTGATCGCGTCGACGCCCGGATGCTGGGTGACGAACTCGCCGGCCGAATCCGGGCCGAAGCCGTGCACCACGTTGTACACGCCCTTGGGAATGCCCACGGCGTTCATCACCTCGCCGAGCAGCGCGGCGGTCTGCGGCGACTCCTCGGAGGGCTTGACCACCACGGTGTTGCCGCAGGCCAGCGCCGGGCCGACCTTCCAGGTCATCAGCATGAACGGCGCGTTCCACGGGCAGACCACGCCGATCACGCCCTTGGGCTTGCGGATCGAGTAGTTCAGCGCGCCCCGGCCGTCCGGGGTGTCCATGCGGAAGGATTCGCTGGCGACGTTCTTGATGGTGTCGGCGAAGACCTTGAAGTTGGCCGCGCCGCGCGGGATGAACACGTGCTTCATGACGTGCTCGGGCTGGCCGGTGTCGGCCATTTCCGCGGCGACGAAGTCATCGAAACGGCGGGTGATCTCGTTGGCCACCGCGTACAGCAGCTCGACGCGGCGCTCGGTGCTCATCGCGCCCCATTCGCCGTGCAACGCGGCACGCGCGGCCTGCACGGCGGCGTCGACCTCGTCGCGGCCAGCCTCGCTGATCGAGGCGATGACGCGGTTGTCCAGCGGCGAGCGCTTGTCGAAGCGCCGGCCACTGGCCGCCGCGCGGTATTCACCGGCAATGAAGTTTTCAATCTGGCGCATGATCACTCCGCATCGTTGTTCTTGGATCGGCCAGCCGGTGCGATCGGGCTGGCCTTTGCGATTGAGTCTAGGGATGGCTTTCTATACCGGCTAATACTTTGTTTCTTGCTAATTGATACCTGACAGGTATGGCAACGATCAGCCGGCGACCCGCCCGCCAGGACGCCTGGCGAGCGGCCGGGCGCCGTCAGCCGGGCATCTTGGCGAAGTGCGGCAGGTCGTCCAGCGGACGGCCCCACGGCTGCGCGCTGTCACAGTAGATGTGCATGGTCGGGCTGACCGCCGCCGGATCATCCAGGCTGGCGGCACGGACGAACTGCAGGTCCGGCAGCACCGCCACCTCGGAATACAGCGGCGAGCCGCACTCGCCGCAGAAGTGCCGCAGCACCGGGTTGCCGCTGTCGCCGCGGGTGGCGTAGCTGCGCGTCTGCCCGCGGCTGTGCAGCGCCGCGCGCGGCACGGCGAACACCGTGGACATGGCGGCGCCGCTGGCGCGCTGGCAATCGCGGCAATGACAGTGGGCGACGATGACCGGCGCGGCGGCGCAGTCATAGCGCACCGCGCCGCAGGCGCAACCACCGCTCAGGCGGGTTTCACTCATCTCACTCTCCCTGCGGCCCACGGGCCGTCGTCAGATCGCCTTGAACAGCGGGCTGCGCACCTGCTGGGCGTCGGCCGCCGAGATGAACTTCTCGGTGTAGATGTCGCGTTCGAACAGCCGGCCCTGCATCAGCGTGCTGATGCACGACTCGATCATCAGCGGCGGGCCGCAGAGGTAGGCCTTGTGGTCGCGGAAGTCGTTGTCGAAATGCGCCTTCGCTGCGTCATGTACGAAACCGCGGAATCCCTGCCAGGCGCTGCCTTCAGGCTCGTGGGAGAGCGCCGGGACGTAGCTGAAGTTGGGGTGACGGATGGCCAGGGCGAGGAATTCCTCGTGGTAGTACAGCTCGTCGCGGTTGCGCTGGCCGTAGATCAGCGTGATCGGCTTGGTGAAGCCTTCGGCCAGCAGGTCGAGGATCATCGAACGCGGGCTGGACAGCCCCGAGCCGCCGGCCATGAAGATCACCGGCAGGTCGGCGGATTTCTTCACGAAGAAGCGCCCGTACGGCCCGGTCAGGTGCACGCGCTCGCCGACCTGCAGTTGCTCGTGCACGTACATCGTGCCGCGCCCGCCGGGGACGATGCGGATGTTCAGCTCCAGCTCGTCGGCGCCCGGCACGCTGGCGATGGAGAAGGCGCGGCTGCCGATCTCATCCGGCAGCATCAGGTTGATGTACTGGCCGGCCTGGAACTGCACGCCTTCGGCATCGTCGAGCTTGATCCAGACGCCCTTGATGGTCGGCGTCAGCGACTCGATGCGGCTGACGGTGCCGTAGTAGTCGCGCACCGGCAGGTTCAGCGAATCCGGGTCTTCCTCGACTTCGGCCTCGATGACCACGTCGCTCTCGACGGTGGCGCAGCAGGCCAGGCACTTCTGTTCTTCGCGCTCGAAGTCCATCAGGGCGAAGGTCGAGGCCTCGCCGTGGTCGATCTCGCCGTCCACCACCTGCACCTTGCAGGTGGCGCACAGCCCGTGGCCGCAGGCATGCGGCAGGTAGATGCCGGCGCGCAGCGCGGCGTCGAGGATGGTCTGGCCTTCCTCGATCTCGATGGTCTGGCCCAGCGGCTCGATGGTCAGTTCGTAGCTCATGCTCAACCCTCCTCGTTCACTGCACGGCGCAGACGCTGTTCAGGCCAGGTGTACGCAGGCGCAGCTGCTGTTTGTGGCCGATGCCGTTGTCGGCCAGGCTGCGCTCGAAATCCGGCACCCAGGGCTGGTTGCCCTTGAGCCATTCGGCCTTGCTCCAGTCGATGGCGGCGCTGTCCGGATCGGCCTGCAGCAGCGGCTGCAGGTGGCGGTCGAGCAGTTCGCCGAGGCGGGTCTGCGGCGTCACGCAGAACATCATCGGCGCGGCGAACAGCAGGTGGTGGTCCCAGCTGATGAAGACCAGCTGCTTGCCGTTGAAATTCTCGATTCGGTCGCGGGCGACGCCGACATACTCTTTGCGGGCAACTACGGACATGGTGATGTTCCTTCTTGTTGTTCTGTTCACGAAGCCGGCGTGACCGGCCTCGCCTGACTCCTGCGCCCGCAGGCGCAGGGTTCACGAAGCCGGCGTGACCGGCCTCGCCTGACTCCTGCGCCCGCAGGCGCAGGCGCAGGCGCAGGGATCGTCGGTCACTGGTTGGAGGTGGACTGCGCGCGCCAGCGCTCGAAATTCTCGCGGTCCTGCGAGGTGGCGAAGTCGCCGTTGTCCTGGCCGTCGGTGAGGAACGCCCAGTCCATCCAGGCACCCAGGTCGCCATGCAGCGGCGCCTGCATCAGCCCCGGCATCGGCAGCCAGGCCTGGATGTACTTCTCCGGCTCGTTGTCGAAGATGTCCTTACAGCCGTCGGAGCAGAAGTGGTAGGTGTCGCCCTTGTAGACCGTCTCGCGGTGGCAGGTCAGCGTCGGGTCGCCCGGCTCGGTGAACAGGGTCGGCAGCTGGCAGCACTGGCACAGCTTGGGCAGGCCGAAGTTGTTGAACGGCGCGCCGGTCGCGGCTTCGTGCTTCTTGATGTGCTCCCAGCGCGGGCGGTAGTACTTGTCGAAGGTGGTCGGGTACTTCTTCGACAGCCAGTCCATGTCCTCCTCGGACGGCACCCAGACGTGGAACGCGGTGCCGAACTTCCACTGGTACAGCGCCAGCATCAGCTGGTGCGACATGTGGTCGATCGCTTCCTCGGCCTGGTCCCAGTGCTTGGGCGGACGGATGCCGTAGCGCGCCAGGTCCTTGAACAGCGCCCCGCCGTTCTCCACGCCGTAGATGTTCCACGCCTCGCGCCAGCTCATCACGCGCTTGGGCAGCATGTAGTCCATCATCGTGCTGACCAGGCTCAGCACGCGCACGCCGCGCCAGAACCACTTGTCGATCCAGGCCTGGACGAGCGGCAGGTTGTCCGGGTGCTGTTCGAGCATGAACTTGATGCACTCCAGCCCCAGCGTCATGTGCCGCGCCTCGTCGGACTGCGCCGAGAAGCCGAAGGTGACGGTGGCCATGTCGCCGTTGTAGGCGGCGCCGGACATGAACGGCACGAACAGCAGGTTGGTCAGCACATATTCGAAGCTGAAGCCGATCGCCATCATGAATTCGAACGGCCCGGCGGACATGGCGTCGTCGAAGAACGAGCGCGCCACCGAGGTGTACCAGATGCGGTCGCGCTGTTCGGCGAAGGCATGGAAGCCGTTGTAGAACTTGTTGTAGTTCGACAGCGCGTGGATCTGCGTCTGCGCGTGGCGGATCTCGTCGATGGCCTGCATCTGGCAGGCGACCTGGGTGCCAACGCCACGGAACTCGCGGCCGACACGGGCGAAGCCCTTGTGCGCCGAATATTCGGCGGGGCTGATGGCCTGCAGGAAAATCTTCAGTGCCGACAGGTAGCGCGCGTCGGTGATGTTCAGGTGGCCGTTGTTCTGCGCATGGGCGTCGATGATCGCGTAGAACTTGCGCTCCTTCTCCGCCTGGTACTTCCAGTAGGCGTCCATGGTCAGGCGGAACGGGTCTTCCCACTTGTCCCAGTCGGTGATCTTGATGCCTTCGTAGTCGATGTACGGAAAGATCTCGGCGCTGCTGCGATAGCTCGGCTCCCAGGCCAGGTCGCGGGTCAGCAGACGGTATTTTTCCTTCTGGGTCAGTTTCTTGTTCTGGGTCTTCATATCCATGGGAAAGTCCTCGCTCAGGAGCGCCAGGTCAGGGTCAGCGAGTCTTCGTCTTCGCAGACGTTGCCCGACAGGGTGATCAGGTTGACGTTCAGCTCCTGCATGTCGAAGCTGCGGCCGATCTGCTCCTCGATGGTTTCGCGGTTGATCACCAGCTGGCCGGGAGCGTCGATCTTGACCATCGCCGGTTCGCGGTTGACCACCGCCTCGGGGTTGTCGAGTTCGATGGCCTCGATGATCGGGCGGGTTTCTTCGTTGGCTTGCAATGCGATGAATACGGTGGACATGTCGTAGCTCCTCAGATGACCACGCCGGTCTTGTCGAGACGCGCCTTGAAGGCGTCCAGTTGTTCGCTGACGATGTCCTCGGCCTGTTCGGCGAAGACCTGGCGCACCAGCGGCAGCAGCGCCGGCACCGCGCGTTCGCGCCAGACGCCGACCCAGGCCTGCAGCTGCTCGCGATTGGCCTCGGATTCGCCGGCAGCGGTCTTGATCACCGCATCGACCCACTTGCGGGTCTCCTCGAACCAGTCGCTCATGAACTGGGTGAGCATGGCCACCGCCGAACCGCCGTTGGCGGCGAAGTGCTCGTCGACGATGCGCGCGTAGACCAGCGGATAAAGCAGGCCGTCGAGCACCAGGTTCTGCGCCACGAACGACTCGAACGGGTCGCGCAGCACCAGGGTGTCTTCGACATAGCGGCGCAGTTCCTGCCAGGCCGGACCTTGCATCCAGGCCGCTTTGCCGGCGTCCAGCGCCTCGGTGCCGCCCAGCAGCAGACCGATGCGCGACAGGTACTGGGCGGTGCCCAGGTTGTCCATCGCGTGGTAGATGCACGGCTGGGTGAAGATCGCGCTGTAGCCGTAGCCGCAGATGAAGGTGTTGTTCAGGTTGGCGCCCCAGGCGGCGTGGCGCAGCGGCACCAGCAGCTCCAGCGCGGCGGTGCGCACCGCCTCGGGCAGCAGCTCGACCAGCCCGCGCGACTCGACGAAGGTGAAGTTGGCCTCGGTGGTTTCCTGCTGGCGCGCGCGCGTCAGGGTGTAGGTGCTGTAGTAGAACTGGCGCGGGTCTTTCAGCGCGTACCAGTCGCGCATGACGATCTTGCTGATGGCCGGGTCGTAGAGTTCCTGGTCCGGGTCCCAGGTCGGCCGGTAGTGCAGGTTTTCCGCGGCCTGGATGTCGTAGCTGCCTTCCTGGTAGCGCGAGGCGGGCTTGTCGCCGAAGCGCCGGGCCAGATGGTCGAAGGTCTGGCGCAGTGGCTGAATGCTGACCGTGCGTAGATCGATTTGCATGTGCTGTCTCCCTGGGGCGCCGCGCCGCTGGCGGGCGCCGTTGTTCTAGTGCTTGAAACGAACCTTGGTGGCATCGGCCAGTCGCCAATTCCACTGCGCGGCATCGGAGCCGTCGTCGAGCACGCCGGCTTCCGGCGGCAGGACTTCCACCGCGTTGGCGGTGCAGAACTCGATGAAGGCCTCGTAGGTCAGGATCATTTCGACGAACAGCTCCGGCTCGCCGATGGCGAAGTCGAACTCGACGAATTCACCGCCCCGGCTGCCGGTGATGCGCACGTAGCGCTTGCGCGTATCCAGCTCGGCCGGCGTCATGTCCAGCGCGTGTTCGGGCGTGCTCATGGCCGGCTCCTCACGTCACGACGGTCAGGAAGGTTTCGTGCAGCTTGCGTTGCGGGTAGTCCAGCCCCTGGCCGAAGTTGTCGAACGTCCAGGTGATCGGCTCGTAGTCGGGGTACGGCTGATAGCCGCCCATGAAGGTCTCGAAGCGGTTGCCGGACGGGTCCCAGGCATAGATGGTGCAGCCGCGGGTGACGCCGTGGCGGGTCGGGCCGATGTCCACCTCGACGGCGTTCATCGACATGATGTCGCCGGCGCGCAACACCTGCTCCCAGCTCTCCATCAGGAACGAGCAGTGGTGCAGCTTGCCCGGCTCGGGGTACTCGGCGAAGGCGATGTCGTGGACCTTGTGCGAGCAGGACAGCCAGATCGCCGCTTCGCCTTCGCCATCCGGGGCGAGCACGCGTTCGACCAGATAGAAGCCCAGCACTTCGGTGAAGATCTTCTTCACGTCGGCGACGTTCGGCCCGTACATCAGCGCGTGGTCAAGACGTACCGGACCGATGCCGTGCTCGCGGGCCTGGGTCCAGGGTGCCGGGTTCACCAGGCCGGCGCCGTTGCCGATGATGGTCTTCTCGGCATACAGCTCCATCAGGTGCCCGGAAGGCAGTTCGAAGCGCACGCGCTCGCCGGTTTCCAGCATCTCGCCGGCGGGGATGCGGGTGGTTTGCAGGCCATAGGCGCGCAGGTCGGCGTCGAGTTTTTCCAGGGTGGCGCGGTCGAGCACCTTGAAGCCGAAGAAGTCGAGACCGGCGCTGTCGGCCTCGCGGATCACGTAGGAGTTGTGGTCGCGTTCATCCCAGCATTTGAAGTAGACGCGACCCTGCGCGTCGCGGCCGGTTTCCACCAGACCGAGGACGTCGCGGTAGAACCGTACCGCTTCTTCCAGATTGAGCACACGGACCTGGGCATGGCCCGGCCTCAACACACCTGTCATCGCCATTTCTTGTCTCCGTTATTGGCTAATGAGGCTTGGTTGCGGTCTGCCTGGCGGCACACCGAAGACCTTTCTGTTGTTGCAGCAGAGGTATTGCAGGGACGGTGCCAACTTGGTTAATGCGTTGATTTACATAGCTTTTCACTCAAACAGGGTGCATCGCGAAGCCGCGGCGGACTTACGTTTATGTCCAACCGCCCTCGCCGCCTTACAAAAACGTAAAGCCCGCGGGCCGTGCGCGGCCGACGGCGCGCGGCAATGCGCCGGAAATCACCGGCAATCGGCCGCCGCACGGCGGTTTGCGTGAGGAAAAAGCCTGCGCTGAAATGCCGCAGGCCAGCCGGCGGACGAAAATGTCCGCTGGCTGGCCGCATCGGGAGGGAGAACCGCGGGAGGTGTTCGTTTTGGTCAGGTACGCGGGCCTCAGCCCAGCGTCTGCTTGACTCGGTAGGCCAGCTGCCGACGGGTGATGCCGAGCAGGCGCGCAGCGTGGGTGAGGTTGCCGTTGGCGCGGCGCACCGCCAGTTGCAGCAGTTGCGCCTCGTGCGCCTGCAGGTCGAAGCCGTCCTGCAGCAGGTCGTCGTAGAGGCTGTCGAGCCGGGCCTGGCGGGCGTTGCCGACATGCCCCTGGGGATCGACCGCCGCGCCCGGCGCGGGCGCGGGCGCCATGCCCGGGAACAGGTACTTGACCTCGACCTGCTCGCCCGCCGGGGTCAGCAGCACGGCGCGCTCGATGATGTTCTCCAGCTCGCGCACGTTGCCCGGCCAGTCGTAGTCCATCAGCGCCTGCATGGCCAGGTCGCTGACGCCCTGCAGGGTCTTGTGATAGGTCGGCGAGTATTTTTCCAGCAGCACCGAGACCAGCACCGGGATGTCCGCCTTGCGCTCGCGCAGCGGCGGGATCACCAGCGGATAGGTGGCCAGGCGGTAATACAGGTCGGCGCGAAAACGTCCTTCGGCGATGGCCTGCTGCAGATCGACGTTGGTCGCCGCCACCAGCCGCACGTTGACCTTGCGCGGCTTGTCGTCGCCCAGCCGCTCGACTTCGCCGGTCTGCAGCACGCGCAGCAGCTTGACCTGCGCCGAGGGTGACAGCTCGCCGAGTTCGTCGAGGAACAGCGTGCCGCCGTCGGCGCGCTCGAAACGCCCGGCGCGCGAGGCCTGCGCGCCGGTGTAGGCGCCCTTCTGCACGCCGAACAGTTCGGCCTCGATCAGGTCGTTGGGAATCGCCGCGCAGTTGACCGCGACGAAGGGTTTGTCCGCGCGCGCGCTGTTCTCGTGCAGCCACTGGGCGAAGACTTCCTTGCCGACCCCGGTCTCGCCCAACAGCAGCACGGTGATCGGGCTGTTGGCGGCCTTGCTGAGCAGCTCGAAGGCGCGACTGAAGGCCGGCGAACTGCCGACCAGATTGCCCGGCGCGCGCAATTCGACCTGCCGGCTGCGCAGCTGCCAGAGGTTCTGCTGGAGATCCTCGAAGGCCGTGGGTGTGTCGACCTGACAGTAGTCCAGGTCGACGTCGTCGCCCCAGGCTTCGGCCGGCTTGCCGACCATGGTGCAGATGGGGTCGCCACAGCAGGTGCAGTGGGTCTCGCGGAACACGATCAGCCGCTTGAAGAAGCGCGACACGTAGCCCGACGCATAGCCGGCCATGGTCCAGCAAGCCATGTGCTCGCCGACGCCGAACAGTTGCAGGTGCGATTCGGCTTCCCACGAGTTGGCGCAGCTGACATCGCCGAAGAAGGTGCCTTCTTCCCAGTCGATCCTGGCGTCGGTGATGGTCGAGCGCACCAGCCCCTCGAAGGCGTGCAGCTCCGGGCCGATCTTGAACACGTCGTAGGCGTCGCCCTGGCCGTAGAGCTTGTGCGCCAGGTCGGCGTCGTTCTGCCCGGCGGCAAACCCCATGCGAAACAGCAGACCCTGGGCGCGCTTGGGACCGAGCGACTCAAACAGCTCCTGGCGCAGCGCGCCGAACGCCTTGGCGTGCAGCAGCAGCATGCGGTTCTCGTCGAGCCAGATCTGTCCGCTCTGGATGTCGAAGCGCAATCGCGACCGCAGGTTGAAGCGCTCGATCAGGGGTTGCTCGGCCATGGTCTTTTCAAGGCATCCCGGGTATCGGCCCATGATTATTGTTATTCCTGTTTGATGCTGCTTCTGGTACCGCCAATCCGTCGTTTGTAAGCGCACCGCCCTGGATTGTCACATGGGCTTTAGTCTAGGCGCTCAGCGCCGTACAAGCCTGCTTGACGCTGGCATAGGCGGCGCGCACCAGCGGCACGCTGCGTTCGCGCTGCTGTTCCAGCGCACCGCTCTGTGCCGCCGCCAGCAGCGGGTCGCGCTGCGCACGGTAGTCGAGCAGCGCCTGGCGCAGTTGCGCAAGCGCTTCGCGACGCACACTGGCCGGCAGCTGGGCGAGCAGTCCGTCGACCTCGGCGTCGAGCCGCTGGATGCGCTGCACGTGCGGCAGCATCTGCTCACGATTGCGCGCGTTGATCACCATGATGGTGTGCGCGCGGGTTTCCTCGACGGCTTCGAGCAGGCTGGCGTAGGCGTCACGGTTGACGTCGATACGGTTGGCCAGGCTCTTGAGTTCCACCAGCCCGAGCATCAGCTCGCGCAGCCCCTTGTTGCAGTCGTTGACCTTGCTGTCCAGCGTGCCGGCGAGCTGCGCCACCTCGCTGGAATCGTCAAGCAGCTGGCCGGCGCTACGTGCCTGGCTGTCGGCGTTGTCGGCGATGACCTGCACCGCACTGACGGTGTCCTGCGCGGTGGCGGCAATGCCGCCGAGCACCTCGGCCGCGGCGGTGGAGCGCGCCACCCCCTCGTCCGTGCCGCGTCGCGCGCCGGCCAGGCGCTGGTCGAGGCTGTCGATACCCTGGACGATCAACGAGATGATCTCGCCGACGCTGAGCGTGGCATTGCCGGTGCTTTCGGCCAGCTTGCGCACTTCGTCGGCAACCACGCTGAAGCCGCGGCCCTGCTCGCCGGCGCGCGCCGCCTCGATGGCGGCATTGAGCGCCAGCAGGTTGGTCTGCCCGGCGATGCCCTGGATGATCGCGACGATCTCGCCGATGCGCCCGACCTGCTTGCGCACGCCGTCGAATTCCTCGCCGACGGCGGTGACGTTGGCCGACAGGTCGAGCATGGCGCCGGCCACCTGGCGCACCTGCGCGCCGCCGCCGGACACCTGCTCGCGCGCGCTGGTACTGGCTTCGGCCAGACCCAGCGCCTGCTGCAGGGTGGCACGCGCCTGGTCGGCCATGTCCTCGACGCGCCCGCGCGAATCGCGCGCCAGTGCCGACTGCTTGTCGGCAGTGGCCACCGCCTCGGTGAAGCCGGACACCAGCGTACCGGTGGCGACGGTCAGGTCGCAGGCCAGTTTGCTCATGTGCTTGACCGCCTCGACCTTACCCTGCAGTACCTGCTGCAGCAGATCGAGCGAACGCCGGGCGTCCCCGCCGGCATCCTGCGGATCGTCGAGCAGCGCGCGGATGCCGTCGATGCGCGCGGTGAGTGCCCGTTCGCGACGCGCCACGCCGGTCAGCAGCAGCAGCCCGAGCGGCACCAGCAGCGCCAGCCACAACCCGCGCAGCTGCAGGGCATCGAGCCCGCCGAGGCAGGCAACGCCGGCCAGCGCCAGCATCGCGATCCAGTCCTGGGGATATCGATTCATGCGGGTCTCCTGGCCGGGTCGGTTCAGGCCGTCACGCCGGCTGGCTGGGGCTGGCTGCGCAGCACCGGTGCGGCCATTGGACGGAACAGGAAGTGCGCCAGCGCCGGCAGCAGGATCAGCGCGCCGAGCATGTTCCAGATGAACATGAAGGCGAGCAGGATGCCCATGTCGGCCTGGAACTTGATCGGCGACCAGACCCAGGTGGCCACGGCGATGCCGAGGGTGATGCCGGTCAGCACCACCACCTTGCCGGTGAAGGTCAGCGCCTTGTAGTAGGCCTCGGACAACGAGCGGCCGGCGCGCAGCTGCGCCAGGGTCACGGTCATCACGTACAGCGCATAGTCCACACCAATACCCACGCCGAGGGCGATCACCGGCAGGGTGGCGACCTTGACGCCGATGTTCAGCCAGACCATCAGCGCCTCGCAGAGCACCGAGGTGATCATCAGCGGCACCACCGCGCAGACCACCGCGCGCCACGAGCGGAAGGTAATGAAGGCCAGCACGATCACCGCCGCGTAGACCAGGAACAGCATCTGCACGTTGGCCTTCTTCACCACGATGTTGGTGGCCGCCTCGATGCCGGCGTTGCCGGCGGCGTTGAGGAAGCGGATCTCGTCGCTGCCGTAACGGGCGGCAAAGGCTTCGACGGTGTTGACCACGCTGGTCAGGGTGTCGGCCTTGTGGTCCTTGAGGTAGGCATAGACCGTCAGCAGGTCGCAGTTCTGGTTGAACATCTCACGCGGGGCGCGGGTGATGATGGCGTTGAGCATGTCCTGCGAGCGCGGCATCTCGAACCATTTCATGCTGCCTTCGTTCATCCCGGCGTTGGCCACCTTGGCCAGCCCGGCCAGCGAGCTGGTGGTCTCCACGCCCGGCAGCTGCTGCAGCTCGCGCTCCAGCGCATCCACCGCACTCAGGGTGCTGTAGTGGGCGCAGGCGTATTGCGGGGTCTTGACCATGACGATGTAGACGTCGCTGCTCGCCGCGTAGTTGGCGACCATGAAGGCGTTGTCCTGGTTGTAGCGCGAGTCGGCGCGCAGCTCCGGCGCGCCGGGATCGGTGTCGCCGATCTTCAGCTGGAAGCTGAATGCCAGGCCGACCGCACCGAACACCACACCCAGCGCCACCGCCGCACCGGCCCAGGGCATGCGGGTGAACAGGTCGAGGAAGGCCCAGAACGGGTGCTTGCGATGCTGCGGATCGTTGGCCTCCGTCAGCTCGGCCTTGAGGCTGCGCTGGGCGGCGACCGGGCTGACGCCGGTGTAGGACAGCAGGATCGGCAGCAGCACCAGGTTGGTGAAGATCAGCACGGCGACGCCGATGCTGGCGGTAATGGCCAGATCCTGGATGACCTGGATGTCGATCACCATCAGCACGGCGAAACCCACCGCGTCGGCCAGCAGCGCGGTGAGGCCGGCGAGGAACAGGCGGCGGAAGGTGTAGCGCGCCGCCACCAGCTTGTGGGTGCCGCGGCCGACGTCCTGCATGATGCCGTTCATCTTCTGCGCGCCGTGGCTCATGCCGATGGCGAACACCAGAAACGGCACCAGCACTGAGTACGGGTCCAGCTCGTAGCCGAGCGTCGGCAACAGGCCGAGCAGCCAGACCACCGCCACCAGCGAGCAGGCCACCACCAGCAGGGTGCTGCGCAGGCAACGGGTGTACCAGTAGAGCACCGCGGTGCAGATGACGATAGCGGCGGCGAAGAACACCAGCACCTGGCGCAGGCCGTCGATCAGGTCGCCGACCACCTTGGCGAAGCCGGTGACGTGGATGGCGATCTGCTCCGACTGGTACTTGTTGCGCAGTTCCTCGATGCGCTGCGACAGCGCGTGGTAATCGATGCGCTCGCCGGTCTCGGCGATGCGCTCCTGCAGCGGCACCAGGATGATGCTGGACTGGTAGTTGGCCGCCACCAGCTGGCCGATCTCGCCGGAACGCTCAACGTTGATGCGCACCTGTTCGAGGCTTGCCGGCGAGCCGTCGTAATCGTCGGGAATCACCGGGCCGCCGTCGAGGCCGTCCTCGGTGACGCCGGTCCAGCGCACCGCCGGCGCCCACAGCGATTTCATGTACGGGCGGTCGACGCCAGGCAGCAGAAACACTTCGTCGCTGAGCTTGCGCACGGTGTCCAGGTACTCGTCATCGAAGATGCTGCCGTCTTTCGCCTCCACCGCGATGCGCAGCGTGTTGCCCATGCCGGCCAGCTGCTTGCGGTTCTCCAGGAAGTTGGCGATGTACGGATGGCTGGTGGGAATCATCTTCTCGAACGCCGCGTTGAGCGACAGGCCGAGCGCCTGATAGCCGAGCACCAGGGTGACGAACAGGCACAGGCAGACGATGACCAGACGGTTGTTGAACAGCACGCGCTCGGCGAGGGTGCCGGACTGGCGGTCGAAGTCCTTGATGTCACCGATGACCAGGTCGGTGGGTACGGACGGCATGTGGCTCATCATTGGACTCTCTCTGCAAGTGCAGTGGGTTCGGCCAGCGCGGCGGGTTCGACGCGGACCAGCCCGCGCGTGCCGGCCAGCACCAGCGCGCCATCGTGGGTCTGCAGCAGGCTGGTGATGCTGGTTGCCGCGGCGGCCGGCAAGGTAGTGAAGCTCTGTCCGCCGTCGACGCTGTGCAGCAGGCGGCCGCTTTCATCGGCCAGCAGCAGCGCGCCGTCGCCCAGGCTCAGCGCGGCATTCACGGTGTTCTCCTGGCCCAGCTCGACGCGTTGCCAGCTGGCGCCGCCGTCGGCGCTGCGCCAGGCGTTGCCGCGCAGGCCGTAGGCCAGCAGGGCATCGCCGCCCAGTTCGAGCGCGCCGAAGAAGGTGCCGGCGTAGGGCGTCTGCACCGCGGCGAAGTGCGCGCCGGCATCCACCGAGCGGAACAGTGCGCCCTGCTCGCCGGCGATCAGCAGCGCGTCACCGGCGATCTGCACCTGATACAGGTGCTTGCCGCGCGGGTTGGGAATCTGCCCGACCAGCGACTGCCAGTGCTGTCCGCCGTCGGTGGTGTACAGCGCGATGCCGTAGGCGCCGACCGCGTAGCCGCGCTGTTCGTCGGCAAAGCGCACGCCGAGGAAGGGTTTGTCCGGGCCATCGGTCACGAGAAATTCCGCACTGCGCAGCGCCGCCGCGGCGCCCTCCTCGCCGGCGTCGGCACGCCGCTTGGCGTCGTCGCGGATGATCAGCGCCGCCTGCTTGCCGTCGAGCTGGCGCGTCCAGCTTTCGCCGCCGTCGCTGCTGTGCAGCACCACGCCGCTGTGGCCGACCGCCCAGCCGTGACTGGCGGAGGCGAAATGCACGTCGGTCAGCGCCACGCTTACCGGCACGCTGCGCGCCTGGCGCCAGCTGCGTCCGGCATCGTCGGAGAGCAGCACGATGCCGCGTTCGCCCACCGCCACCAGGCGTTCGCCGGCCCGGCTGACCGCCAGTTGCAGGCTGTGCTGGGCGCGCGCGCTTTCCCGCGCCGGGAGGTCGAGCAGGTCGGGGACGGTCTGCCCGCCGGCTGCGTGGGAGAGGCCTGCCAGGCAGGTCAGGGAGAGCAGGGCAACGGCCAGGGCCGTGCGCCGGTGGAGCGGAATCAGCGCGTGCATGGTACGTACTCGCATCCGACTCCCGCCTCCGCTGCGCCGCCAAGCGGGGCGCCTGCGGGCGGGATAGTCATGAGAGGGAACTCCGGCCCCCTGCCAGCGGCAGGGGAACCGGGACTACAGCCTGGGTTTCGCGGTTCAGCGCACGCCGTCGGCGGCAACCGCATCACCCGTCCAGTGCATTTCCGGCTTGCGCTCGACAACCTTGAAGGTGGCCTCGTTGAGCGACTGCGTGGTGCTCATGGTGTTGGCCTGCAGGTTGAAGATGTGCGCCGGCTTCAAGCCCAGCATCGGGGTGGACGGCAGCACGAACGGAGTGATCTGGGTGGTGCGCCACAGCTTGCCTTCGCTGTCGTAGCCGTCCATCAGCAGGGCCATCCAGGAGTCCTCGTCGAAGTAGTACTTGCGCTTGGCCACCGCGTGGCGCTTGCCGCTGGCGACGGTCGCTTCCACTTCCCAGACGCGGTGCAGTTCCCAGCGCACCTTGTCCGGATTGAGGTGATGCTTGCCGTAGGCCTCGTCCAGCGAGGCGGTAACCGCCTCGTTGGCGTTGTACGGCACGTACAGTTCCTTCTTGCCCACCAGCTTCCAGTCGAAGCGGTCGATATGGCCCATCAGGCCCATCACCTCGTCGAAGTAGTTGGCGCCGGAGGCGACGAAGTCCGGGGTGTCGTAGGCGACGGTCGGGGCGCGGCGCACGCGACGCTGGCCGACCAGGTACTGCCAGGCCTGACGCGACTGCTTGACGTCGATGCTGTCGCGGAACACCAGCGATTCACCGGCCTTGAACGGCGGGGCGATGGTGGCGAAGCGCTGCAGGAAGTACTCGCCGCTCCAGCTGTCGGCCGAACCGTCCTTGTAGTAGTAGGGGTACTGGTTGGCCTGGTCGTTCATGGTCGCCAGGGTGCGCGAGCCATCGGCGGTGAGCACGATGTTCTTGAAGCTGGCGACGTCGGTGGCCTCGTTCTCGACGCGCAGCAGGTGGTTCCACACCACCTCGACGCCGGACTTGGGAATCGGGAACGGGATGCCGCCGTAGCAGCCCTGCAGCGACTTGCCGTCGTCCTTGGTCTGGCACTGGGTCGCATTCTTCGCGGTGTTGTCGTAGACGTACTGCGGCGCCACGCCGGTGCGGTGGGTCGGGTAGACGTCCACGCGGAAGCTGTCGGGGTACTTCTTCAGCAGCGCCTGGGTGCCCTCGGAGAGCTTGTCGGCGTACTGCGCCATGTTCTGCGCGGTGATCTGCACCAGCGGTTTCTCGTTGGCGAAGGGTTTGGCCGGGATGTCGCCGACCTTGGCGCCGCTACCGTCGACGCCCTGAGTGCCGGTCCAGGCCGGGATGCTGCCGTCGGCGTTGCCGGCCATCTCGCCACCCAGCGGGTTGAGCGTCTTGCCCAGCGCGGCGGCCTCATCGGCGCTCACCGCGGCCTGCGCGCCCTGGGCGCCCATCAGTACGGCAGCCAGTGCCGCCCACAAAGCCGTTTTCTTATGCATTGTCGTTCTCCTCGACTCGGGGATCGCAACCGCCTGGACAGCGGCGGCTCGCTCAGAAGGTGCGTTGCACGGAGAACGACACGAAGTCGCGGTCGCCGTGGAAGTTGTTGTAGGAAAGCTCGGGCGCGGCGGTGTCGTAGCGGATGATCGAGCCATCCGAGCCGTAGTAGTGCGTGTAGCCGACGCTGGCCTGCCAGGTCTTCTGGTACTCGGCCTTGAGGCCGATGCTGACGTTGCCGCCGTTGTTGGCCGGGAACAGCGCACCGTTGACCGAGGAGCGGCCGAACAGGCCGTAGCTCACGCCGATCGGCAGCTGCAGGTCGAGGCCCGGGGCCACCTGGAAGTACTCGGGGGTGAAGACGAACTGCAGCGCGCCGGCATCGCGGGTGGCCAGCGGGTCGAGCTGGTCCTTATTGTCGGTGACGCTCAGGCGGCGGTTGAAGGCGAACTCGCCGATGAACGAGGCACCGTCCCACAGCGGCGACGCCGACAGCACGCTGATCGCCGAGAGGTTCAGGTGCATGGTGCGACCCTTGGGAAACGCCGCATCGTCACCGCCATCGGCACCGACGAAGGCCGGCACGATCACGGTGTTGCCGCTGGCCACCAGCGGCATGTCGTCACGGAACGACAGCTCGGCGGCGACGTTGGTCTCACCGACCAGCGTACTGACGCTGAAGCCGATGGTGCGGATGTCCTCGGCGTACACCATCTCGTAGCGGCTGGTGTCCGGGTACAGGTAGAACTGCGGCATCTTGTCGTGGAACTGCGCGGCGTAGATGCCGAACTCGTAGTCGCCGGAGCTGATCTTCAGCTGCACGCCGCCCTGCCCGGAATCGCGCGCCTCGATGTCGTCGGCGCGGTAGGCGACACCACCGGGCACCGGCGCGAAGATGGCCTCGCCGCCCTCGTCGACGAAGTCGGCGAAGCTGAAGTAGCTGCCGGCGCCCGGCAGACGGCTCTTGCGCCATTCCAGCTGGTAGTAGGCGCCGATGGAGACATTGGAGTTGATCTGCAGCTGGCCGGAGACCTGGCCGATGGGACGCAGGATTTCCTTGAACTGCGAGTTGGGCACCGACAGCGCCTTGATCAGGTCCAGCGAGGTCTGCGCCGCGGCGATGCCGTTGGAGCCGAAGAACAGGCTCTCGCCGTACAGCTGGGTGAAGCGGCCAGCCTTGGCGTTGAGGCTCATGCCGGCCGGGGCGAAGCTGCCGTAGACGAAGGCGTCGAGCAGCTCGGCCTTGCGCCCGTGGAGCTTCTCGGTGTCGTTGGTGAACTCGTCGAAGTCGGCGCTGCGCGAGTTGACCAGCGCGCCGCCCAGGGCACCGGGGTTGTCGTTGTCTTTGTTGTAGACGTCGTCGTACCACGCCGCGCCGCTCAGGCGCAGGCCGTAGTTGCGCTTGTAGCGCAGATCGAATTCGGAGAGCAGGTCGAGGCGGTTGGAGATCAGCCCCTTGTCGAAGTTGAGGTCGCCGTCGTTGGTGTTGGCCTGCACGCCGACGGAGCTGTCGGCGACTTCGGAATCGGCACCGCGCACGCGCCAGGCGGCGCTGTACTTGATGGTGTTGTCCCACGACATGCGCAGATCGGGGTTGCCGACGTCGATCGGCATGGCCTGTACGGGCACTGTCGCCGCGGCGCCGGCGAGAGCACCGGTCACAGCAATGAACAGAGTCTTCAAACGAGCCGTCGGCAGACAGGTACTAGGCACCATGTCGTACTCCTGAATTATTGTTGTTAGAAGTAGCGCAACCCACCCTTGACCGGCGGTGTTCGCGAGGCCAAAGCTAAGCGCCGTCGGAATTACCGTCCAATACTAAAAAAACCGCTGACCGATACCTTCAGGGTATGGAAAAAGTCGCCAACGCCGACGCCATCCACCGACTGAGAACGCTTCATGGAACTTCGCCACCTGCGCTACTTCATCGCCGTCGCCGAGGAACGCAACATCGGTCGCGCCGCCGCCCGCCTGCACATCTCGCAGCCACCGTTGACGCGGCAGATCCAGCAGCTCGAAGAGCAGCTCGGCGTGCAGCTGTTCAACCGCACGCCGCGCGGCATGGAGCTGACGCCGGCCGGCGAGCTGCTGCTGGACGAGGCGAAGAACATCAACGCGGTGATCGAGCAGGCCACCGAACGCACGCAACGCGCCGGCCAGGGCAAGTTCGGCCGGCTGGACGTCGCGATCTTCGGCTCGGCGATCCTCGACACCATCCCGCGGCTGCTGGCGGATTTCCGCAGTGCCTATCCGGACGTCAAGGTGGTGCTGCACAGCATGCACAAGGACGAGCAACTCGAAGCGCTGCGCCAGCGACGGATCAGCGTCGGCTTCAACCGGATCCTCACGCCCTCGCCGGATTTCGCCGCCGAGCTGGTGGATACCGAGCCGCTGCTGCTGGCGCTGCACGAGGACGATCCGCTGGCGCGCCAGCAGCGGGTGGATTTCCGCGCGCTGGCCGACCAGCCGCTGGTGCTGTTCCCCACCGGCGGGCGGCCGAGTTTTCTCGACAAGGTGCTCGGCCTCTGCCAGCAGGCCGGCTTCGTGCCGACCATCGCTCAGGAAGTCGGCGACGCGGTGACCGCCGTTTCGCTGGTCTCCAAGGGCTTCGGCGCCTGCCTGGTGTCGCAGTCCACCGCGGCGCTGTCGCTGCCGGGCCTGACCTACCGGCCGCTGGACGGCATTCCGGGCAACACGCGGATCGATCTGTCGTGCATCTACCGCCCCGACGACCGCTCGCCAATCCTCGCCGCATTCCTCGAGGTGGTGCGCTCGTATCGTCAGCGCCGCAGCGCAGAGCGCCCGGCGAGGGGTTAACGGTTTGCCGGACAGGCGTCTGCTGCGCAGCGCCGCATCGCGCCGCAGCACACGTCGCGAGTACTCTTGCGCGAACTGCAAGACCGGGAACCCGCATGAGCCTCGATGACATCGACTTCGCCGAACGCTATCGCCAGCACCTGCGCCGCAGCGCCCGTCCCTCCAAGCCGCCCAGCGCCTGGGACAAGCGCGCCGCCGAACTGGCAGGCAAACCGCTGGGCGGCGCCTATACCGACGCCTTCATAAGGCGCATGGACCTCAGCGGCGCGCGCAGCCTGCTGGATATCGGCTGCGGTCCCGGCACCCTGTGCCTGCCGCTGGCCGCGCAGTTCGAACGGATCTACGCGCTGGACTACAGCCCCGGCATGCTGGCCTGCCTGCAGGCGCGCCTCGACGAATCGGGCGTGGACAACGTGCAGCCGCTGCAATGCGCCTGGGAGGATGACTGGAGCGCGGTTCCGGTGTGCGACATCCTGATCGCCTCGCGCTCGGGCCTGGTCGAGGATCTGGATGCCGCGCTGGAGAAGATCCACCGGCATACCCGGCTGCGGGCCTACATGACCCAGCTGGCCGGCGGACACTTCATCGACCCGGCCATCGCCCGCCTGCTAGGGCGCGAGCAGGCCAGCGTGCCGGACTACATCTACACGCTCAACCTGCTGCACCAGCGCGGCATTCATCCGCGCCTGGACTATATCGAGCTGCCCAGTCGCCTGGCCGGCTGCGCCACCTTCGAGGAATTCGCCGAGCGCGTCGCCTGGTCGCTCGGTCCGCTCGACGACGTGCAGCGCGAAACCCTGGCCGACTGGTACCACGCCGACCCGGAGCGCGCCCGCCAGGGCGGCGCGCCGATGCGCTGGGCCTTCATCGGCTGGACGGTACCGTCGGCCACCACCTAAACGGCGGCGGCCAGCGCGGTTATTCCACGGTGACGGACTTGGCCAGGTTGCGCGGCTGGTCGACGTCGGTGCCGCGCAGCACGGCGACGTAGTAGGACAACAGCTGCAGCGGCACGGTGTAGAGGATCGGTGCCAGCGCATCGTGGATGTGCGGCATGTTCACCACGAAGGTGCCCTCGCCATTCTCCAGCCCGGCGGCGCCATCGGCGAAGACGATCAGCTCGCCGCCGCGTGCGCGCACTTCCTGCAGGTTGGACTTGAGCTTCTCCAGCAGCTCGTTGTTCGGCGCCACGGTGACCACCGGCATATCGGCGTCCACCAGCGCCAGCGGTCCGTGCTTGAGTTCGCCGGCCGGGTAGGCTTCGGCGTGGATGTAGGAGATCTCCTTGAGCTTGAGCGCCCCTTCCATCGCCACCGGATACTGCGCGCCACGACCGAGGAACAGCGTGTGGTGCTTCTCGGCGAAGTGTTCGGCGACCTTCTCCACCGTGGTGTCCATCGCCAGCGCTTCGCCCAGGCGCGTCGGCAGGCGGCGCAATTCGGCCACCAGCTCGGCTTCCCTGGCCGCCGTCAGGCTGCCGCGCACCTGGCCGAGGGCCAGGGTCAGCAGCATCAGCCCGGTCAGCTGGGTGGTGAAGGCCTTGGTCGAGGCGACGCCGATTTCCGGCCCGGCCTGGGTCAGCAGGCAGAGGTCGGATTCGCGCACCAGCGAGCTGATGCCGACGTTGCAGATCGCCAGGCTGGCCAGATAACCGGCGTCCTTGGCATTGCGCAGCGCGGCCAGGGTGTCGGCGGTCTCGCCGGACTGGGAGATGGTGACGAACAGGCTGTCGGGTTGCACCACCACCTTGCGGTAGCGGAACTCGCTGGCGACCTCGACCTGGCAGGGAATCCCGGCCAGCTCTTCGAGCCAGTAACGCGCAACCATGCCGGCGTGGTAGCTGGTACCGCAGGCGACGATCTGCACGTTGCGCACCTTGGCGAACAGCTCGGCGGCCTGCGGGCCGAACGCCTGCACCAGCACCTGGTTGTCGCCCAGGCGACCTTCGAGGGTGCGCTGCACGACCTTGGGCTGCTCGTGGATTTCCTTGAGCATGAAGTGGCGGTACTCACCCTTGTCCGCCGCCTCGGCGCCTTCGTGGTATTGCACCGCTTCGCGCTGCACCGGCTGGCCGGCGGCATCCCAGATCTGCACGCTGTCGCGGCGAATCTCGGCGATGTCGCCCTCTTCCAGGTACATGAAGCGGTCGGTGACCTGACGCAGCGCCAGCTGGTCGGAGGCGAGGAAGTTCTCGCCCAGGCCGAGGCCGATCACCAGCGGGCTGCCGCTGCGCGCGGCGAGCAGGCGATCCGGCTGGCGCGCCGAGATCACTGCCAGGCCGTACGCGCCGTGCAGTTCCTTGACCGCCGCCTTGAGCGCCACGGTGAGGTCGCCGAACTCGTCGAGCTTGTGGTGCAGCAGATGGACGATGACTTCGGTATCGGTATCGGAGGTGAAGCTGTAGCCCAACGCCTTGAGCTGCGCGCGCAGGGCTTCGTGGTTCTCGATGATGCCGTTGTGCACCACGGCCAGATCATCGCCGGAGAAATGCGGGTGGGCGTTGCGCTCGCACGGCGCGCCGTGGGTGGCCCAGCGGGTGTGCGCGATGCCCAGACGACCGGCCAGCTGGGCCTCGGTCTGCGCCTGTTCCAGCTCGGCGACCTTGCCGGTGCGGCGCAGGCGCTGCAACGTTCCGGCGCCATCCAGCACGGCGACGCCGGCACTGTCGTAGCCGCGGTATTCCAGGCGCTTGAGGCCTTCGAGCAGGATCGCGGTGATGTTGCGTTCGGCGACGGCGCCAACGATGCCACACATGGGTCAGGTCTCCAGATTGGGTTCGATGGCCGCGCAGATCAGTCTGACGCCACGGGCCTGAATGGATGCGCGCGCCGCGTCTGTGAGGCGCTCGTCGGTGATCAGGGTGTGGATCCTGCCCCAGGGCAGTTCCAGATTGGGGATGCGCCGGCCGATCTTGTCGGACTCGGCCAGCACGATGACTTCGCGGGCAACCTCGGCCATCACCCGCGACAGCCCCAGCAGTTCGTTGAAGGTGGTGGTGCCACGCTCCAGATCGATGCCGTCGGCACCGATGAACAGCTGGTCGAAATCATAGGAGCGCAGCACCTGTTCGGCCACCTGGCCCTGGAAGGACTCGGAATGCGGGTCCCAGGTGCCGCCGGTCATCAGCAGCACCGGCTCGTGCTCCAGCTCGCGCAGCGCGTTGGCCACGTTCAGCGAGTTGGTCATCACCACCAGCCCGTGCGTGTGGCCGAGCTGCGGGATCATCGCCGCGGTGGTGGTACCGCTGTCGATGATGATCCGCGCATGCTCGCGGATGCAGCCAACCGCGGCGCGGGCGATGGCCTGCTTGGCCGGCGAAACCGGCTGCACGCCGTCGCCGATCAGCTCCTGCGGCAGCGACACCGCGCCGCCGTAACGGCGCAGCAGCAGACCGTTCTTCTCGAGCGCGGCGAGGTCCTTGCGAATGGTGACTTCGGAGGTTTCAAAGCGCTGCGACAGCTGATCGACGCTCACCTCGCCCTGCTCGGCGAGCAGTGCAAGGATGGCGTGGCGGCGTTGCGGTGTGTTGCGCTTCGACATCAGCGATGTTTCGATCCGAAAGTTACAGGCGCGAATCAAAACATAAAGCGTTTGGAGGCTGCAAGCGGAGTGTTCAGGACTCCTTCTTCACCGGCCTCTGCCAGCCGTCGATGTTGCGCTGGCGACCGCGGCCGAGGCCGAGGGTATGTGCGGGCACGTCCTCGGTGATCACCGAACCGGCGCCGGTGGTGGCACCATCACCGAGCGTGAGCGGCGCGACCAGCGAGCTGTTGGAGCCGATGAACACGTCCTCGCCCATCACCGTACGGAACTTGTTGGCGCCGTCGTAGTTGCAGGTGATGGTGCCGGCGCCGATGTTGGTCCGCGCACCGATCTCGGCGTCGCCCAGGTAGCTCAGATGGCCGGCCTTGGCGCCCTCGCCGAGCACCGCGTTCTTCAGTTCGACGAAATTGCCGACGTGCGCCTTGCGGCCGAGCACCGCGCCGGGACGCAGCCGCGCGAACGGCCCGCAGTCGGCGCCCTCGCCCACCTCGGCGCCTTCCAGGTGCGAATTGGCCTTGATGATCGCGCCCTTGCGCAGGACGCTGTCCTTGATCACGCAATTGGGGCCGATCTGCACGTCGTCCTCGATCACCACGCGGCCTTCGAGGAGCACGTTGACGTCGATCAGCACGTCGCGACCGACCGCAACCTCGCCCCGCAGGTCAAAACGCGCCGGATCGCGCAGGGTGACACCTTGCGCCATCAGCCGCCGCGCCGCGCGCTGCTGGTAGTGGCGCTCCAGCTCCGCCAGCTGAATGCGGTCGTTGGCGCCCTGCACCTCCATTGCGTCCAGCGGTTGCTCGGTGGCGACGCGCAGACCGTCCGCGACCGCCATCGCGATCACGTCGGTCAGGTAGTACTCGCCCTGTGCATTGCTGTTGGACAGGCGGCCCAGCCATTCACCGATCCGCGCGCCCGGTACGGCGAGGATGCCGGTATTGCCTTCGCGGATCGCCCGCTGCGCGGCGCTGGCATCCTTGTGCTCGACGATGGCCTGCACCTCGCCCTGCGCGTCGCGCACGATGCGGCCGTAACCGGTCGGATCGGCAAGCTCGACGGTGAGCAGCGCGAGCTGGTCGGGGCCGACCTTGTGCAGCAGTCGCTGCAGGGTATCGGTTTCGATCAGCGGTACGTCGCCATAGAGGATCAGCACCCGCTCGGCCGTCAGGTTCGGCAGCGCCTGCGCCACCGCGTGGCCGGTACCGAGCTGCTCGGCCTGTACGACATAGCTCAGATCGTCACCCGTCAGGCGCTGACGTACCTGTTCGGCACCGTGACCGATCACCACCTGGATGCTCTTTGGCTGCAGCGCGCGGGCAGTGTCGATGACGTGGCCGAGCATGGACTGCCCGGCCACCGGATGCAGGACCTTCGGCAGGGCGGAACGCATGCGGGTGCCCTGACCAGCGGCGAGGATGACAATATCAAGAGACATGACGGTGATCCTGAACGGTTTGGCGCCGTCCGCTGACCGGGCAGGTCGGTCGCCGGTACGGACAGAATGACGGAAAAAGAAAAAGGGTAGCCAAGGCTACCCTTTTACTCGTACGCGATGAAGTCGCGGATCGATCAGTGCCGACCGTACTTCTTGCGCAGTGCCTCGATGGTCCGCAGCTGGGCAGCGGCCTCGGCGAGACGAGCGGCGGCGGAACCGTAATCGAATTCCGCGCCCTTCTCGTTCAGCGCCTTTTCCGCGGCCTTGACCGCAGCCTGCGCGGCGGCCTCGTCGAGGTCCTTGGCGCGCGTGGCGGTATCGGCAAGCACCTTCACCATGTTCGGCTGCACTTCGATGAAGCCGCCGGAGATGTAGAAGATCTCTTCGTCGCCACCCTGCTTGATCACCCGCACCGGACCCGGCTTGAGATCGGTCAGCAGAGGCGCGTGGCCCGGCAGGATCCCGATGTCACCCAGGTTACCGTGAGCGACGACCATTTCCACCAGCCCCGAGAACAGCTCTTCTTCCGCGCTGACGATGTCGCAGTGGACTGTCATAGCCATACATATGCCTCGGTAATCGGCCTGGCCGGCCGAGGCCGGTCAGGCTGGATCGGCGCCCGCGAACGGGCGCGCCAGTTACAGTTTCTTGGCCTTCTCGATGGCTTCGTCGATGGTGCCGACCATGTAGAACGCCTGCTCCGGCAGGTGGTCGTAGTCACCATTGAGAATGCCCTGGAAGCCACGGATGGTTTCCTTGAGGGACACGTACTTGCCCGGAGCGCCGGTGAAGACCTCGGCCACGTGGAACGGCTGCGACAGGAAGCGCTGGATCTTACGCGCACGAGCAACGAGTTGCTTGTCCTGCTCGGACAGTTCGTCCATACCCAGGATGGCGATGATGTCCTTCAGTTCCTTGTAGCGCTGCAGCACGTACTGCACGCCGCGAGTCACTTCGTAGTGCTCCTGGCCAACTACCAGCGGGTCCAGCGAACGGCTGGTGGAGTCCAGCGGGTCCACGGCCGGGTAGATACCCAGGGAGGCGATGTCACGCGACAGAACGACGGTAGCATCGAGGTGGGCGAAGGTGGTCGCCGGGCTCGGGTCGGTCAGGTCGTCCGCGGGAACGTATACGGCCTGGATCGAGGTGATCGAACCGGTCTTGGTGGAGGTGATGCGCTCCTGCAGAACGCCCATTTCCTCGGCCAGAGTCGGCTGATAACCCACCGCGGACGGCATACGACCCAGCAGTGCCGACACTTCGGTACCGGCCAGGGTGTAGCGGTAGATGTTGTCGATGAACAGCAGAACGTCGCGACCTTCCTCACGGAACTTCTCGGCCATGGTCAGGCCGGTCAGGGCAACGCGCAGACGGTTTCCCGGCGGCTCGTTCATCTGGCCGTACACCATCGCCACTTTGTCGAGAACGTTGGAGTCCTTCATCTCGTGGTAGAAGTCGTTACCCTCACGAGTACGCTCACCCACACCGGCGAACACGGACAGACCGCTGTGCGCCTTGGCGATGTTGTTGATCAGCTCCATCATGTTTACGGTCTTGCCGACACCGGCACCACCGAACAGACCAACCTTGCCGCCCTTGGCAAACGGGCAAACCAGGTCGATGACCTTGATGCCGGTTTCCAGCAGGTCGTTGCCGCCCGCCTGATCAGCGTAGCTCGGCGCCGCGCGGTGGATGCCCCACTGCTCGTCGCAGGCAACCGGACCGGCTTCGTCGATCGGCTCGCCGAGGACGTTCATGATGCGGCCCAGGGTGCCGGTACCGACCGGAACCTGGATGGCGTTGCCGGTGTTGTTGACGTCCAGACCGCGCTTGAGGCCTTCGGTCGAACCCATCGCGATGGTACGCACAACGCCGTCGCCCAGCTGCTGCTGGACTTCCAGGGTGGTCTCGGCGCCTTGTACTTTCAGCGCGTCATAGACGTTCGGCACCTGATCGCGCGGGAATTCCACGTCGATGACGGCGCCGATGATTTGAACGATACGTCCGCTACTCATGTTTGGTTCCTCTGAATATTTGAACCGTTCTTAAACCGCGGCAGCGCCGCCGACGATTTCCGAAATTTCCTGAGTGATCGCAGCCTGACGGGCCTTGTTGTAGACCAGTTGCAGGTCGCCGATCAGCTCCCCGGCGTTGTCGGTTGCGTTCTTCATGGCAATCATCCGCGCGGCCTGTTCGGCTGCGCCGTTCTCAACTACCGCCTGGTAGACCTGGGACTCGATGAAGCGCACCAGCAGGGCATCCAGCAGCTGCTGGGCATCCGGCTCGTAGAGGTAGTCCCACTGACCTTTCTTGACCGGCTCGGCGCTCGCGTCTGCCGCCAAGGGCAGCAGCTGGTCGACCGTCGGCTTCTGGGTCATGGTGTTGATGAACTTGTTGGATGCCAGGTACAAGCGATCGATACGGCCTTCGTTGAAGCCGTCCAGCATGACCTTGACGCTACCGATCAGATCGTTGATCGACGGTGCTTCGCCGAGGTTGCCGATCGCCGCGACGACGTTACCGCCGAAGCTGCGGAAGAAGCTTGCGCCCTTGTTGCCGATCACGCACAGGTCGACCTCGACCCGCTGGTCGTGCCATTCCTTCATGCTCTTGATCAGGGCCTTGAACAGGTTGATGTTCAGGCCACCGCACAGACCACGATCGGTCGACACGACGATATAGCCGACACGCTTGACCGGACGCTCCACCATGAACGGATGACGGTATTCCGGGTTGGCATTGGCCAGATGGCCAATCACCTGCCGGATCCGCTCCGCGTAGGGACGGCTTGCAGCCATGCGCTGTTGTGCCTTGCGCATCTTGCTGACCGCCACCTTTTCCATGGCGCTGGTGATCTTCTGCGTGCTTTTGATGCTCGCAATCTTGCTGCGAATCTCTTTTGCGCCTGCCATTTGACACCTATCGGGTTAGCAGGCGGGAGCCTTGCGGCTCCCGCTGCGGCTTACCAGCTCTGCGTGGCCTTGAACTTCTCGATACCCGCCTTCAGGCCGGCGTCGATTTCGTCGTTGAAGTCGCCCTTCACGTTGATCTTCGCCATCAGATCGGCGAACTCGCGGTTGAAGAAGGCGATCAAGGCCTGCTCGAAGGCGCCAACCTTGGCCACTTCCACGTCCGCCAGGTAGCCACGCTCGGCGGCATACAGGGACAGGGACATGTCGGCGATGGACATCGGCGCGTACTGCTTCTGCTTCATCAGCTCGGTGACGCGCTGACCATGCTCCAGCTGCTTGCGGGTCGCTTCGTCGAGGTCGGAAGCGAACTGTGCGAATGCGGCCAGTTCACGGTACTGAGCCAGTGCGGTACGGATACCACCGGACAGCTTCTTGACGATCTTGGTCTGCGCGGCACCACCGACGCGGGATACCGAGATACCGGCGTTGACGGCCGGACGGATGCCTGCGTTGAACATGGCCGATTCCAGGAAGATCTGACCGTCGGTGATCGAAATCACGTTGGTCGGAACGAACGCGGAAACGTCGCCCGCCTGGGTTTCGATGATCGGCAGAGCGGTCAGGGAACCGGTCTTGCCAGTCACCGCACCGTTGGTGAACTTCTCGACATACTCTTCGGAAACGCGAGAAGCGCGCTCCAGCAGACGGCTGTGGAGATAGAACACGTCGCCCGGGTAGGCTTCGCGTCCCGGCGGACGGCGCAGCAGCAGGGAGATCTGGCGGTAGGCCACAGCCTGCTTGGACAGATCGTCATAGACGATCAACGCGTCTTCGCCGCGGTCGCGGAAGTATTCACCCATGGTGCAGCCGGAGTACGGAGCCAGGTACTGCAGGGCAGCGGACTCGGACGCCGAAGCGGCAACGATGATGGTGTTGTGCAGCGCGCCGTGCTCTTCCAGCTTGCGTACCACGTTGGCGATGGTCGACTGCTTCTGACCGATGGCCACGTAGACGCAGCGGATGCCGCTGTTACGCTGGTTGATGATGGCGTCGATGGCCATCGCGGTCTTGCCGATCTGGCGGTCACCGATGATCAGCTCGCGCTGGCCACGGCCGACCGGGATCATGGCGTCGACCGACTTGTAGCCGGTCTGTACCGGCTGGTCGACCGACTTACGCCAGATCACGCCCGGTGCCACTTTCTCGACCGCATCGGTCAGCTGGGCATTGATCGGGCCCTTGCCGTCGATCGGGTTACCCAGGGCATCGACCACGCGACCCAGCAGTTCCGGACCTACCGGAACTTCGAGGATGCGGCCGGTGCACTTGGCGCTCATGCCTTCGGTCAGGCCCAGGTAGTTACCCAGAACCACGGCACCCACGGAGTCCTGCTCCAGGTTCAGTGCCATGCCGAAGATGCCGCCAGGGAACTCGATCATCTCGCCGTACATAACGTCGGCCAGACCATAGATGCGTACGATACCGTCGGAAACGCTGACGACGGTGCCCTCGTTACGGGCTTGAGCGGCGACATCGGATTTCTCGATGCGCTGCTTGATGATTTCACTAATCTCGGAAGGATTCAGTTGCTGCATGCCATGACCCTCAAATCAGGATTTCAACGATTCGGCCAACTGGCTCAGTTTGCCGCGGACCGAACCGTCGACAACCACATCACCGGCGCGAATCAACACGCCGCCGATCAGCGCAGGGTTCACGACCTGCTGGAGGTTGACGGTACGATCTAGCCGCTTCGACAGGGCGGCAGCCAAAGTTTGGAGTTGCGCATTGCTGAGCTCGAAGGCGGTTTCAACCTCTGCCTCGAGCGTTTTCTCGGCTTGCGCCTTGATGTCCTCGTACAGCTCCCACACGGTCGGCAGGACCGTCAGGCGATCATTCTCGCCAAGGGTCTGGACGTAGTTGCGGAACGCCTCGTCGGCATCGTTGCCGAGCAGACGCACCAATTCCTGAACCTTGCTTGCGCTGGTCAGGCGGGGGTCGTTCAGCAACGCCGCGACTTCAGGGACTTCAACAGCGATGGCGGCCAGGTTCAGCATCTTCGACCAGGAACCGGTCTGTCCGGCCGCGCTGGCGAACTCGAAAGCGGCTTTCGCGTAAGGCCGAGCAAGCGTCTGGGTATTGATCATCGCTTGCCTCGCTTAGAGTTGGGAGGCCAGTTTTTCGACCAGCTCGTTGTGCACCTTGGCGTCCACCTGGGACTCCAGGATCTTCTCCGCACCGGCGACGGCCAGAGCCGCTACCTGACTGCGCAGTTGGTCCCTGGCACGGTTCACTTCCTGTTCGATCTCGGCGCGTGCACCGGCGACCAGACGCTCGCCTTCGACACGTGCCTGCTGCTTGGCTTCCTCGATGATCGAGTTGGCGTGCTTGTTCGCCTGCTCGAGAATCTGGGCAGCCTGCTCCTTGGTCTCACGCAGGGTGTTGGACACCTTGTCCTGAGCCAGCTTCAGGTCTTGCTGCGCACGGCCTGCCGCATCCAGCCCTTCGGCGATCTTCTTCTGGCGTGCGCTCATGGCAGCCGTGATAGGCGGCCAGACGAACTTCATGCAGAACCAGACGAAGATAGCGAAGGCGAGCGTTTGACCGAACAGCGTCAAGTTAATGTTCACAGCGATATACCTCGTGCTATCTCGTTCAACGCGGGAGTCATTCCACGGCGACGGGGTTCGCCCGGCGAACCCCATCTCAAACCGGAAAAATGATTAACCGGCGACAACGAAGATGAGGTACATCGCGATACCAACGCCGATCATCGGCACGGCGTCGAGCAGACCGGCCATCAGGAAGGTCTTGGTCTGCAGCTGCGGGGCCAGCTCAGGCTGACGCGCGGTGGATTCCAGCAGCTTGCCGCCCAGCAGGGCGAAGCCGATGCCAGTGCCCAGGGCACCCAGACCGATCATGATGGAGGCGGCGATGTAGACGAGTTCCATGTAAAGCTCCTGAAGCTAGGGGGGTTTAAGGTTTTTCGGTTAAAGCGTTGCGTTTTCAGTGATGTTCTTCATGGGCAGAGCTCAGGTACACCACCGTCAGTACCATGAAGATGAAGGCCTGAAGCGGGATCACCAGGATGTGGAAGATCGCCCAAGGCACATTCAGGGTCCACTGCACGTAGAACGGCAGCAGTGCGATGAGGATGAACACCACCTCACCGGCATACATGTTGCCGAACAGACGCAGTGCGAGGCTGAGCGGCTTGGTCAGCAGACCGAGGATTTCGAGGAACAGGTTGAACGGCACCAGCGACCAGTGGTTGAACGGAGTGAACGCCAGCTCCTTGCTGAAACCACCGAAGCCCTTGACCTTGACGCTGTAGAACAGGATCAGGATGAACACGCCGAGCGACAGGCCAAAGGTACCATTGGGATCGGCGGTCGGCACGATCTTGAACGCCGGCAGGCCGAGCAGACCGGCGATGCCCGGAATGTAGTCGACCGGAATCCACTTCAGGCTGTTCATCAGGAACACCCAGACGAAGATGGTCAGCGCCAGCGGAGCGATCAGCGTATTGCGGCCGTGGAAGGTGTCCTTGACCACGCCTTCGACGAATTCCACGCACATCTCGACGAAATTCTGCAGCTTGCCCGGTACGCCGACGGTAGCGGCCTTGGCGGCGCTGCGGAATAACAGGATGAACAGCGCCCCCATCAACAGCGACCAGCCCAGGGTATCCAGGTGCACGGCCATGAAGCCCATGTCGCGCGCTTCGAGGCCGGTCTGGGCAATGGTCCAGGTCGCCTGGTCGAGGACGCTGCCATCAGCACGCTCGTAACCGGCCGGCAGCTTGCCGTAAGTCAGGTTTTGCAGGTGATGCTGGATATATTCAGCCGGTGTGCTCGCCATAAACGCCTCAAATGCTCAATGCTTCGGATTGTTTTTCATCAGCAGGAGTGCACTCGCGCCGACGCCCAGCACCAGCAGGTAGCCGGTGAACAGGGCAACCGGTTCGAGCGGTCTCACCCCCACAAACACCAGCGCAAAAAGCGCTGCTGCCAGAATCTGTTTACCCATCTCGCCGGACCAGAAGGACTGGATGATCGCCCTGGTCGAGCGTGCGCCAAAATAACGGAATGCCTTGTAGGCGAAGTACAGATTCGCCAACCAGGCGATCAGCCCACCGAGCAACGCCGAATAACCGGCGACGATGCCGAAAACCATTCCACAAAGGACCGCGGCCGCCAGAGCTGCCAATGCCTGTATCTGCAACACGCGAACGGCCGGCAAACGGTGCAAGGGCGTCTTGTTGCGTATGTTCACCAAAAAACCATCGCTGGCGGCGAGGCCGCGCCGGGCGCGTTTGCGCAGTCCAAAAAAGCGCGGCGAGTATAGGAGGAGGACCCACCTCGTTCAACCATCGGGTAGTAATTTCCGACCGGCACTACAAATTCTTTGTATCAGCGGATGTGCGCCAGTACGCCTTGCAGCTCATCCAGCGAATTGTAGCGGATCACCAGCTGTCCCTTGCCCTTCTGACCATGCTTGATCTGTACCGGAGAGCCCAGCCGCTCGGCCAGGCGCTGTTCCAGACGGCTGATGTCCGGGTCTGCCTTGACGGCGCTTTTTGCCGCCGGCTTGCCGCTCAGCCACTGGCGAACCAGTGCCTCGGTCTGCCGTACCGTCAATCCGCGTGCGACAACATGCCGCGCGCCATCGATCTGCTGTTCCGCCGGCAGGCCGAGCAGGGCACGGGCGTGGCCCATCTCCAGATCACCATGCGACAGCAGCGTCTTGATCTCCTCCGGCAGCGCGATCAGGCGCAGCAGGTTGCTGATCGAGACCCGCGACTTGCCCACCGCATCGGCGAGCTGCTGCTGGGTCAGCTGGAATTCCTGCTGCAGGCGCTGCAGCGCTACCGCTTCCTCGATCGGGTTGAGGTCCTCGCGCTGGATGTTCTCGATCAGCGCCATCGCGATGGCCGCTTCATCGGGAATATCGCGTACCAGTGCCGGGATGCTGTCCTTGCCGGCCTGCTGACTGGCACGCCAGCGGCGTTCGCCGGCGATGATCTCGTAGCGACCGCCGGTGATCGGACGCACCACGATCGGCTGCATCACGCCCTGGCTGCGGATCGATTGCGCCAGTTCCTCGAGGGCCGTCGGATCCATGTCCCGGCGTGGCTGGTACTTGCCGCGTTGCACGAGATCCAGCGGCAGGTGCTGCAACTCGCGGTCGTCGACGCGTACGGCATCTTCCTGCATCGCCGCGACCGTGGCGCCGCCGAGCAGGGCATCCAGCCCGCGTCCGAGCCCTCGTTTCTTGGTAGCCATGAAGATTCCTTATGCGATAGCGCTGCGTGCGGCCTTGCGCTGACGCCGCGACAACTCGCCAGCCAGTGCCAGGTAGGCCATCGCGCCTTTGGATTGCTTGTCGTAAGCCAGCGCCGGCATGCCATGGCTCGGCGCCTCGGCCAGGCGCACGTTGCGCGGGATGACGGTGTCGTAGAGCTTGTCGCCGAAGTGCGCCTTGAGCTGCGCGGACACATCGCTGGTCAGGCTGCTGCGCGGGTCGTACATCGTGCGCAGCAGGCCTTCGATGGTGAGACTGGGATTGAGCAGCTGGGCGATGCGCTGGATCGAGTTGACCAGATCGCTCAAGCCCTCCAGCGCGTAATACTCGCACTGCATGGGGATGATCACGCCGTCGGCGGCGGTCAGCGCGTTGATGGTCAGCATCGACAGCGACGGCGGACAGTCGATGAGGATGTAGTCGTAATTTTCGCGCACCGGTGCCAGCGCCTCGCGCAGGCGGTTTTCCTTGGCCGGCAGGTTGAGCAACGCCACTTCGGCCGCGGTAAGGTCGCGATTGGCTGGCAGCAGCTGGTAGCCGCCATGTTCGGAGAACTGCATGGCATCGACCAGGCTGCATTCGCCGATCAGTACGTCGTAGATCGAGTACTCCAGATTGAGCTTGTCCACACCGCTGCCGGTGGTGGCGTTGCCCTGCGGATCCAGATCGATCAGCAGCACCCGACGCCGCGTCGCCACCAGCGATGCCGCCAGGTTGATGCAGGTGGTGGTCTTGGCGACACCGCCCTTCTGGTTGGCGATGGCGAATACTCTGGCCATGATCAGTCTCTGTCCCCGGTCATGAATCGTGGGTCACGAAGTGCGGCGCAGTATCAGCAGATGGCGCTGGCCTTGGCAACCGGGAACCTTGAGCACGTGACAGGCCTCCAGCCGGAAGTCCGCGGGCAGTGCCTGCAGCTCGTCGTCGGGCTGCACGCCCTTCATCGCCAGCCAGCGCGTCTCGGCTCCGCCGAGGTGGCGGGTCCAGGCCGCGAAATCCTGCAGCGCGCTGAAGGCGCGCGAACTGATACCGTCAAACGGTGCGTCCGGGCGGTACTGCTCGACACGGCTGTGGATAACCTCAAGGTTGGCCAGGCCGAGTTCCAGCTTCACCTGCGTGAGGAAGCGGGTCTTCTTGCCGTTGGAGTCCAGCAGGGTGAACGCGCGTTCGGGAAACATGATCGCCAGCGGGACGCCCGGCATGCCGCCGCCACTGCCCACGTCCAGCCAGCGTGTGCCGCCTTCGGCGACGAAAGGCACCACGCTCAAGCTGTCGAGCAGGTGGCGCGAGACCATCTCGTCCGGGTCACGCACGGCAGTCAGGTTGTAGGCCTTGTTCCACTTGATCAGCAGCGCCAGGTAGGCGAGCAGTTGCTGCTGTTGCCGCTCGCTCAGCTCGATGCCGAGCTCACGGGCGCCGCGCAGCAGTTCGGCGGCATGCGCATCACTGACCATCAGGCGCTGTGCTCCAGCTGCTGGCCGGCGCCGCGCTTCTTCAAGTGGATCATCAGCAGCGACACCGCCGCCGGCGTGACGCCGGGGATGCGCGAGGCCTGGCCGAGGGTTTCCGGACGCGCCTGGGCCAGCTTGTGCTGGATCTCCTTGGACAGTCCGGAAATGCTCGCGTAGTCGATGTCCGCCGGCAACCGGAGATTCTCGCTGGCACGCAGCCGCTCGATCTCTTCCTGCTGGCGCTCGATGTAGCCGGCGTACTTGGTGCGAATCTCCACCTGTTCGGCGACCTGTGGATCCGCCGCGCCGTTGCCGGTCAGCTCGACCAGGCTTTGGTAATCGATTTCCGGGCGCGCCAGCAGATT
>JAEAMG010000631.1_pt1 | contig 36697 bp, 30 predicted proteins | sample 8958741 | NCBI WGS metagenome assembly JAEAMG01 (sample SAMN16933256, study PRJNA681125) | bioreactor sludge metagenome | isolation source: anaerobic bioreactor treating anionic surfactant - SDBS | place: India: Bengaluru | collected 2019-02-28 | reverse complement strand
GCCTCGTCGCTGGAAGAGCTGACCTCGACCGTCAAGCAGAATTCCGACAATGCGCGCCAGGCGAACCAGCTGGCCGTCTCCGCTTCGGACGTGGCCGTCAAGGGCGGCGCGCTGGTGGCGCAAGTGGTCGATACCATGGGCTCCATCAGCGAATCGTCGAAAAAGATCGCCGACATTATCGGCGTGATCGATGGCATCGCTTTCCAGACCAACATCCTGGCCCTGAACGCGGCCGTGGAAGCGGCGCGCGCGGGCGAGCAAGGCCGTGGCTTTGCCGTCGTCGCCACGGAAGTGCGCAACCTGGCGCACCGCTCGGCTTCCGCCGCCAAGGATATCAAGGTGCTCATCGAAGCGTCGGTGCAGAACGTGGGTGCCGGCAGCGCGCTGGTCAGCCAGACGGGCACGACGATGGACGAAATCGTGTCCAGCATCCGCCGCGTGACGGACATCATGGGCGAAATCAGCGCCGCCGGCCACGAGCAGGAACTGGGCATCGGCCAGATCAATCAAGCGGTGGCGGAAATGGATACCGTGACGCAACAAAATGCGGCACTGGTGGAAGAGGCGGCAGCCGCTTCGGAAGCGATGCAGGAGCAGGCGGCGGCGCTGGCCGAAATGGTCAGCATCTTCAAACTCGACGCCGCCCACAGCGGCCCGGCAGCGGCCAAGCCTGCCTTGCGCAAGCCTGTTGTGGCCGCCGCCAGCACGGCCTTGAAACGCCCGGCAGTGCGCCTGGCGCCGGTATCGGTTGCCGCCGCCAAGCCGCGTCCAGCGAAACCGGCCGCCGACAACAGCGGCGAGTGGGAAGAGTTCTAAGTGACGGCTTAAATTACAGCGCTTCCAGGGCCACCTTGCTGCCCTGTTCCTGCAGCAGCGCCGCCTCGGCCAAGGCCTGGGCGCGCGCTTCCTCTGCCGCCTGTTCCGCTTTCTCATGCGCATCATGGCGCGCCTGCAGCGCCGCCCGCGCACGCACGAAGACGATCTTGATGGCCGCCATCACGGGCACGGACAGGAAGATGCCCACCACGCCCCCCAACTGGTCGCCGGCCAGCAAGCCGACGATCACCATCAGCGGGCTCACTTCCACGCCTTCGCTCATCAGGTAGGGATTGACCACGTAATCCTGGAACAAACGGTAGGCAGCGATAAAGCCGATCAGCCAGAATACGTGATCGTAGCCGCTGAAACCGGCCACGACCACAGCGATGACGGCGGCCGCCAGCGGACCGGCAAACGGGATGAATTCCAGCAAGGCGGCGGCGCCCGCCAGCAGCAGGCTGTACGGCACGCCCATCAGGGAAAAGGCGATGCTGTAGGACACAAAAGTGGCGATCGACAACAGCAGCAGGGCGCGCACATAGCGCGACAGCAGGATGTCGAGGTCATCGATGATGGCGCCCCAGAGTTTCTTGTTCGGGCGGTTCAGCAGGGACAGCAAGCCGTCGCGCATGTCCGGCCCTTCCTTGATCAGCAAAAAGCTCAGCACGGGCACCAGCACCAGATAGATCAGGTTGCTGGCCGCATGCATGACGGTCAGGCCCAGTTCTTTTGCCAGCGGCATGGCTTGTCCCGTACCGCTGCTCAGTTGTGTCTGCATGAACGACAGCAGGCGCGCGCGCAAGGGTTCCATGAATTCCGGCAAGGGGATGCGCTCGGCAAAATTATTGCCTTTAAGCAGAGTTGGCAACTGATCGCTGAGCTTGATCGCCTCTTCCTCGATGCGCGCCCCGAAGATGGAACCCAGTATCGCCGCCAGCAAGATCACCACCAGGAAGACGATGCCGATATTGGCCGTGCGCGGCAGGCGCTTCGGCCCATGGCGCTCCAGCAGCCCGATCAGCGGATACACGAGATAGCTGAAGAAAACGGCGAACACCACCACGATCAGGGTCGACGAGACCTTGTAGGTGAGGAAGAGCAGGAAGGCGATGAGGAAAGCCGTCCACACCATCTTGGCGACGCGCAAGTTAAAACCGAACATATGACTCCTTAGGGCAGGATGCTACGCAAGCGCGGCTGGCTTGAAGGGCAGTGTGGGCAAGGCAGGGAGCGGGCCGCGCCGCACGGCCGGAAATCATACCGCAAAATGCCAAAATGCCATGCTCCTGTGCGTAATGGCAATGTTTTCCCTGCGCTTACGCTTATTTTGTCTGCCAGCTGGCCACGGTGATCAACACGCCGTTTTCCTTGTCCGGTTCGCGCAAGGTCACCGTATAGCGGCCGCTGGCATCGCTGCCGCTGAAGACCACCTTGTCATCATGTCCCTGCACTTGCGCGCCCTTGGCCAGTTTGGCGTAGGTGTTGAGCACCCAATGGAAATCGGCATAGCTGCGCAGGGTGATGCTGGCATCGGGCATGGGCTCGTCGCCGCTGGAACTGCTGTTCAGTTCCGCATTCGGCAGCAGCAGGTGCAGCAGGCTGAGGCGAAAGCCGGGCGGCAAGTCGCCCTGTTCCCAGCCGGGCTGGCCGGGGCGGGTGGTAATGTATTCCACCGCAGCAATGCTTTGCCGCTGCTCCGGCGCAGCCTGTGCCAGCATCGGTGGCCGCTGCCGCGCCCACACCAGCAGCGGCGCGGCCATCTCGTCCTCTGCACCTGGTGGCAGGAACAGTGTCAGCACGGCATGTGTGGACGGCAGGCAGGCGGGGGCACAATGGCCATTGACGAGGCCGAGCGCCAATAGTTTATGTTGCGGGTCGAACAGCATGGCGGCGCGCCATGCTCCGCGCGTGCCGGCATCGATGGAGGCCAGCACCGAGCGCCCGTCGGGCAGCATGGTGCGCGTGATGTCGTCCAGTGACTGCATGCTGTCGAGCACCTGGCGCGCGATCAGGGTGTTGTCCTGCGTATAGCTGCCGCGCGCATAGCCGAGCAGCCTGAAGACGTCGGCGCGGATCTCTGGATGCTCGTTCAGGCTGAGCGGCGGCGATGGCACGGAGACGGGCACGGTGGCGGCCACGAAGGCGGCGTCTTCGGCAGAAATGGCTTGCGCCATGCTGGAAAGCGGCAGGCACAGGGCAGCGCACAGCGACAGCATGCGCAGAGTGAATATTCCTGGGGTGTTCAATGGCAATCCTTGTCGAGACGCCATGCCGATCCGCTTGCCGGCATGCGCGCGCCGCGATCTTAGCATTCCAGGAATGAAACTCTTTCTGCTAAGCTCGGCTATTGAATCACTGTCCCCCGTTGCCATGGCCAAGATCACCATTTCCTGCAGTATTCCCGTCGACGATGAGGTCGTGACCGAGTTCCTGCACAAGTACGTGCTCCAATCGCGTCTCGGCGCGGCCAGGAGATTGCTCATGGGAGAGAAGGGCTGTTTCTATACCTGCTCCTTGTACACGGACGAGCACGCCAAGGTGAGCCGTTTGATCCGCCGCATGCTGGCCTTCTTTGAGAGCAAGGACATCCCCTTGACCATCCTCAAGATCGGCGCCCGGGACAGCTGGTACGAGGTGGACCCCGAGCAGCGCGACCCATGGAAAATTTCACCGCAAGCCTTGCTGGCGCTGCTCGACGCCACGCCCAACGGCGATGTTCAGGCGGCGTTGAGCACGTAGCGGTTCTTGCCGCTTTTCTTGGCCTGGTACAAGGATTCATCGGCACGCCGGTAGCTGTGCGACAAGTCCGCTTCCTTGAGCATTTCCGCCATGCCGATGCTGACGGACACCTTGCGTTCCGGCACGAAAGCCGCCTCGACGCTGTCGACCAGTTGCGCGGCAAAGGCGCAGGCCGCGTTCTTTTCGCCCAGGTAAATCACGGCGAATTCCTCGCCGCCCAGGCGGCCGCACAGGTGCTCGCCACACAGCCCCGCGATGACGTCGGCGATCTTCTTCAACACCTCGTCACCCACCTCATGGCCGTACACGTCGTTGATTTGCTTGAAGTCATCGATGTCGATCATCAGGAAAAACGCGGGTGTGTGCGCCGTACGCTGCAGGATGCGGGCGCTTTGTGTAAACATGCGTCGATTGTTGAGCCCGGTCAAGCCATCCTTGTAGGCCATCGTCGCCAGTTCGCGCTGGGAGCGGTAGTTATGGATGCGCAAGACAAGGAAATAGATATTCAGCGCCAGGCCGATGATCACGCTGATGGTCACGGCCAGCACGGGCCAATGCTGGTCGATACGCCCCGCATGCACGGGAAACTGCCCCAGCCCCACGATGGCCCACACGCCCAGCGAGACGCCCAGGTAGTACGCGATGCCGCTGAAGATGGGGGCCGTCGTCAAGGTGATCATCACGCCCAGTGGCAACACCCAAAAAGCGGGGTCTTCCGTGCCCAGTATCAGCACGCGAAAGCCGAAAGCGATGCACAGCACGCTGATGGTGCCGCTGACGATGATGGCCTGCAGCGATCTGGCATAGACGGTCAGCAGCAGCCCCACCAGCATGCCCGCCACGCCCAGCGCCGCCTGCGCATGGTCGAGCGAAGCGCGCGACAGGGTCAGGCTGAACGTGACCAGCCAGCAAGCCAGGCCAAACGTCAGGATCGCTATCGAAATGAAATGCAGTTCCTTGAAAAAGCGCTGCTGCTGCTCCCGTTCTCCTGAAAAGAACAGGTAATAGAAGGCAGGAGACAGGCTGCGCGAAGTGAACATTGCATTTGTCCAGGCAGACAACACGCCTTGCGGCAGGGAAGCCTCCCGGCAACGGCAGGCGACATGGCGCGCGTACAAAAGTAGTTGCGCTCAGGAACTAGTGTACTGGTTTCTGGGAGGCAGTGGGGCGATGGGCCAGGAAATCGGCGGACAGTGTCCTGTCGCCGCCACAGTGAGCGTCACAGCTCGCGCGTCAGCACCTGGCCGATCAAGTCCTTGCCAAAGCTGTGATGCGCTTCTTCCTCGACCAGCTCGAAGCCGGCCTTGTCGTAGATGCGGCGCGCATCGGTGAGGATGCTGTTGGTCCACAATACCATGTTCGTATAGCCGACCTGGCGGCTGAAGCGCAGGCATTCATCGACCAGACGGCTGCCGATGCCCAGGCCGCGCGCGCAGGGATCGACATACAGCAGGCGCAGCTTGGCCGTCGTATCGTCCTGGCGCACGATGAAGACCGAGCCGATCACCTTGCCGTCTTTCTCGGCGATCCAGCAGCGCTCACGGACCGGGTCGAATTCCCGCACGAACTTGGCGAGGATTTCGGCAACGAGTGCCTCGTACTCGTTGTTCCAGCCATATTCCTGCGCATACAGCACGGCTTGCCGGTGGATGATCCAGCCCATGTCGCCTGGTTGCGGATTGCGCAGGATATAACTGGGCGATGCTTCCCCCAGCAAGCCCTGGATTTGGCCCATGGCAGCGACCAGTTCCTGCTGCGCCGTTGGCGGCAAGCGCTCCAGCATGGCGGCCACTTCGCGCCGCGAAGCGTCGACTAGGGGCGCGAGGGTGCGCTGTCCTTGCTCGGTCAGCTGCAATTGCGCCGCGCGCGCATCCGTAGGCGAGCGTGTCTTCGCGATCAGCCCCTGCTTTTCGAACCCGGCAATGACACGGCTCAGGTAGCCAGCGTTCAAGCCCAGCTCGCGGCATAGATCCGCACTGGTCAGTTGTTCCCGGTACGCCAATTCGTACAGGATGCGCACCTCCGTCAGCGAAAACGCGCTATCCAGCAAATGTTCATGCAGCACGCCAATTTGGCGCGTATAGAAACGGTTGAAACGACGCACGATCTCCGTGCGCTCACTGAGTTGACCCGCCTGCATGTGACACCTCCCATTTATTTGCTTATAGCAGATTATTAATTGCTTTAGGCAAGTATGTCAATGTGGAAGCACTGCCTATGTCCATAAGTCGCCATGCTGGCAGGCATAAAAAAAGCGACCCTGAAGAGGGCCGCCTTGGCTGTCACGTAAACCAGAGGAAGCTGGCTTACACGTCAATATTCCCCGCCCGCAGCGCATTATTCTCAATAAACGCCCTGCGCGGCTCCACGTCATCGCCCATCAGGGTCGTGAAGATTTGATCTGCCGCAATGGCGTCTTCGATCTGCACTTTCAACAAGCGGCGCACGGTCGGGTCCATTGTGGTTTCCCACAGCTGATCCGGGTTCATTTCGCCCAGACCTTTGTAGCGCTGTTTCGAAACCGTGCGTTCGGCTTCATCGCGCAGCCATTGCATGGCTTGGTGGAAGTCGACCACGGCGATTTCCTTCATGCGCTCGCCTTCGCCGCGGCGCACGAAGGCGCCTTCGCCGATCAGGCCTTCGAAGGTGGCGGCGCCGTTGGCCAGCACGGCGTAGTCCGGGCCTTGCACGAAGTCGGCGTCGATGGCCGTCACTTTGATGTTGCCGTGGTGCATGCGCTCGACGCGCAGCATGTGTTTTTCCGACAAATCGTCGGAACGCACGTGCACGCGCACGGCGCTGTCGTTGATGGCCGTCTGCAGGGCCAGGGCGGAGGTTTCCGCCAGGTCCAGCGTCGACAGGTCCAACTGCACGCCCGTCATGATGGCCGTCAGGGCAGCGCGGTCGATGACGCGCGTCAGACGCGTCATGATGGTGTTCGACAGGTTGAACTTGCGCACCAGTTCCGTCAGCGTTTCGCCGGAAATGCCTTCCGCGCCCGTGCGCGGCACCAGCACGGCCGTGTTCAGCGCCACCGTCATCATGTAGCTCGCTTCTTCGGCGTCATCTTTCAGATAGCGCTCGTCGCGGCCCGATTTCACTTTGTACAGCGGCGGTTGCGCGATGTAGATGTGGCCGCGTTCGACCAGTTGCGGCATCTGGCGGTAGAACAGGGTCAGCAGCAGGGTACGGATGTGGGCGCCGTCGACGTCCGCATCGGTCATGATGATGATGCGGTGGTAGCGCAGCTTTTCGACGTTGAATTCGTCCGGTCCGATCGAGGTGCCGAGGGTGGCGATCAGGGTGGTGATCTGCTCGGACGACAGCATTTTCTCGAAACGGGCTTTTTCCACGTTCAGCACTTTACCGCGCAGCGGCAGAATCGCCTGGAACTTGCGGTCGCGCCCCTGTTTTGCCGAGCCACCTGCCGAGTCACCCTCGACGATGTACAGTTCGCACAGGGCCGGGTCTTTTTCCTGGCAGTCGGCCAGCTTGGCCGACAGGCCCAGGCCATCCATGATGCCTTTGCGGCGCGTCAAGTCACGGGCCTTGCGCGCCGCTTCACGGGCGCGTGCCGCTTCGACGATCTTGCCGCAAATGATCTTGGCGTCGTTCGGCTTTTCTTGCAGGTAATCGGCCAGGGTCTTGGCGACGATCTCTTCCACTGGGCCGCGCACTTCGGACGACACCAGCTTGTCTTTCGTCTGCGACGAGAATTTCGGTTCCGGCACTTTTACCGACAAGACGCAGGTCAGGCCTTCGCGCATGTCGTCGCCGCTGATTTCCACTTTCGCCTTTTTGGCGAACTCGTGTTCATCGATGTATTTGTTGATCACGCGCGTCATGGCCGCGCGCAAGCCCGTCAGGTGGGTGCCGCCGTCGCGTTGCGGGATGTTATTCGTAAAGCACAGCACCTGTTCATTGTAGGCATCGTTCCACTGCATCGACACGTCGACCGAGATGTTCGTGCCCTGGTCCGACAGGCGCTCGCCGGTGGCCTGGAAAATGGTCGGGTGCAAGACCGATTTGGCCTTGTTGATGTATTCGACGAAGCCGCGCGTGCCGCCTTCGAAGGCGAAGATTTCTTCCTTGCCCGTGCGCTGGTCGGACAATTTGATCTTGACGCCATTGTTCAGGAAGGACAGTTCGCGGATGCGCTTGGCCAGGATTTCGTAGTGGAATTCGACATGCGTGAAAATCTCTTCATCGGCCCAGAAATGCACGTCGGTACCGCGCTTGTCCGTCTCGCCGATGACCTTGATCGGCGAGGTGGCGATGTCGCCCACCATGACGATCTGGCGGTCTTGCGGCACGCCGCGCACGAATTCCATGTGATGCACTTTGCCATCGCGGCGGATGGTCAGTTTCAGCAATTTCGACAGGCCATTGACGCAAGACACGCCCACGCCGTGCAAGCCGCCCGAAACTTTATACGAGTTCTGGTCGAACTTGCCGCCCGCGTGCAGTTCGGTCATGACGATTTCCGCCGCCGAACGCTTCGGATCGTGCTTGTCGTCCATTTTCAGGCCGGTCGGCACGCCGCGGCCATTGTCGGTGATCGAGATCGAATTGTCGCTGTGGATGGTGACGTGGATATCCGTGCAGTGGCCGGCCAGCGATTCATCGATGGAGTTGTCCAGCACTTCGAATACCAGATGGTGCAAGCCGGTGCCGTCCGAGGTGTCGCCAATGTACATGCCCGGGCGTTTGCGCACGGCTTCCAGGCCTTCCAGGATCTGGATGGAGGAGGCGCCGTATTCTTCCGTTTTGGCCTGGATCGGGGTGTCTTGTGGATTCTCGGACATGGACTGCTTTCTCAAATAACGATTGCTGATTGATTCGGGGCTGCTGGCTGATGACCGTAGGTCGGGTTAGCCGGAACGGCGTAACCCGACAGACGGCGCTCAGCATGTCGGATTACGCTGCGCTAATCCGACCTACGTCACGGCTGCGGTCTTTAGATCCGCATCGGCATGACAACGTACTTGAAGTCCGCATTGTCAGGGATGGAGATGAGTGCGGACGAGTTCGAGTCGCCCAGCGCGATGTTGACGTATTCGCATTTCAGGTTGTTCAGCACGTCCAGCAGATACGTCACGTTGAAGCCGATGTCGACGGAGTCGCCGCCGTAGTCGATTTCCAGCTCTTCGACGGCTTCTTCCTGGTCCGCATTGGTCGAGCTGATCTTCATGCTGCCCGGGGTGATGATGCAGCGCACGCCCTTGAACTTGTCGCTGGTCATGATGGCGGCACGTTGCAGCGAGCGCAGCAGTTCATCGCGGCCGATGGTGAAGTCGTTTTTGTAGCCTTTTGGAATCACGCGCGTGTAGTCGGGGAACTTGCCTTCCACCAGCTTCGAGATTAGCTCGATGTCGGCAAAGGTCAGTTTCACCTGATTGGCGGCGATGTCCAGTTGCACCGGCTCATCGTTCTCTTCCAGCAGGCGCTGCAGTTCGATGATGGTCTTGCGCGGAATAATCACTTCCTGGCGCGCGAACGTCTGCTCGGTGGCGACCTGGCAAAATGCCAGGCGGTGGCCGTCGGTGGCCACGGCGATGACATTATTGCCATCCAAAACCAGCAGCAAGCCGTTCAGGTAATAGCGGATGTCTTGCTGCGCCATCGAGAAATGCACCATGTTGAACAGGTGCTTCAGCGTTTTCTGCGGCAGGGTGACGCTGGCGTTGTAGCTTTCCGCCTGTTGCACGGTTGGAAACTCTTCCGCTGCCAGGGTTTGCAGGGCGAAGCGCGACTTGCCCGTTTGCACGGTCAGGCGCTTGTTCAGCAGGGTCATCGTGACGTCGCCCGATTCGGGCAGGGCGCGCAAAATGTCCAGCAGCTTGCGCGCGGCCACGGTGGTGCCGGTCACGTCCGCACCGGAACCGATTTCCGCGTGCGTGGTGATCTGCACTTCGGTGTCGGTCGACAGGAAGGAGACATTTTCACCGTCTTTGCGGATGAGGATATTGGCCAGAATCGGCATAGTGTGCCGACGCTCGACAATACCGCTCACGATCTGCAGTGGCCGGAGAAGGGTATCTCGGGTGGTTTTGACCAATTGCATATTTATCCTCAATGTATAGGTTGAACAGTACGATGTTTAACGTATTAATTTAACAATTGTTGCCATAGGGAGCCCCGACAGACCGGCTGCGGCGCCCTCCCAGATGATAAGGGTAAAGCACGTTTTGAGCCAGTCTTGCCAAATGGTGCTTAGCCCTTCAACGTTTGCTCCAGTACATGCAATTCGTGGTTGCATTCCGGGTTCTTGGTGCGGTCCAGCGCGATCTTGCGCACGGCATGCAGCACCGTGGTGTGGTCGCGGCCGCCGAACAGCTCGCCGATTTCCGGCAGACTCTTCTGTGTCAATTCCTTGGCCAGGTACATGGCGATCTGGCGCGGCCGGGCGATATTCGCGGGCCGGCGCTTGGAATACATGTCGGCCACCTTGATATTGAAGAAGTCGGCCACCGTTTTCTGGATGTTTTCCACGGAAATCTGGCGGTTTTGCACCGACAGCAAATCCTTCAGGGCTTCCTTGACGATATCGATCGTGATGTCCTTGCCATGGAAACGCGAGTACGCCAGAATTTTGCGCAGCGCGCCTTCGAGCTCGCGCACGTTCGAGCGCAAGTGCTTGGCGACAAAGAAGGCCACGTCGTCGGAGAAGGTCACGCCTTCCTGCTTGGCTTTCTTCAGCAAGATCGCCACGCGCATTTCCAGTTCCGGCGGTTCGATGGCCACCGTCAGGCCCGAGTCGAAGCGCGAAATCAGGCGGTCGTCCATGCCCGTGATTTCCTTCGGATAGGTATCCGAGGTGATGATGATCTGTTTCTTCGCAGCAATTAATGCCTCGAACGCATAGAAAAACTCTTCCTGCGTGCGGCTCTTGCCGCCAAAGAACTGGATATCATCGATCAGCAGCATGTCGAGCGAGTGATAGTAGTGCTTGAAATCGTCGAAACCCTTGCGCTGGTAAGCGGTCACTACGTCGCGAACGTACTGTTCTGCGTGGATGTAGCGGATCTTCGCGCCCGGATTGTCGGCCATCACCTGGTTGCCGATGGCGTGGATCAAGTGGGTCTTGCCCAGGCCGACGCCGCCGTAGAAGAACAGCGGGTTATACGACACGCCCGGATTGTTCGCCACCTGAATGGCGGCGGCGCGCGCCAGCTGGTTGGCTTTACCCGTCACGAAGCTGTCGAAGGTCAGGTCGGTGTTGATGCGGCTCTGCTCGCGGCGCGGTGCGGCGCCGATGCTCAGTTCCGGCACGCTGGGCTGCGGTTCCGCAGCGCGCGCGCTGGGCGCGCCGCCATTCGGATCGCTGGCCGGGGTGCTGGCGGTGACGGGCTTCTTCGGCAGGGCCAGGCGCGGGTCGAGCACGAACTGCACTTCCGTGGGCGCTTCGAAGTACTGTATGGCCAGCGCAGTGATGCGGCTGGCGAACTGGGTCTTGACCCAATCGAGCTTGAAGCGATTGGGCGCAGCAATGCGCAGCTTGCCCTCTTCGTAATCGAGAGGGATAAGCGGTTTGATCCACGCACTGAATTGTTGCGGTGTCAGCTCCAGTTCCAACTGCGCGGAACAGGCCTGCCAGAAATTATCCATGTATGTCTATGTGAAAAGGTGTGGGAGGGCGTATCGATTCTGCCCTGCGTTCACCGTGTTGCAAGGCCGGCGTCGCGCGAGGGCTCGCCACACGTAACGCGCTATTCTACTCCCGACTGCCAAAGTTATCCACAGGCACGGCTGTTATTTTTCTGTGGCGGGGTGGGGCGCCGTGTGTATAAGAGGCGACTTATCCCCCGGTTATCCCGATGCACGCAGTGCTGGCGCGGCCTGTGGCGGGGGCGTGCCGGCGGATGGGGTCTGGCGCGAAAATTTCCGGGCGATCACGGCAATCCTTGACAAGAGGGGGGCATATGCTGAATAATTCAGGGTTCCCCGCCCGTATTCCGTGTTTATTCATTTGGAACGACAATATGGACTAAGCGTGGATTAAGCGGGCGATGAGATTGGCCAGCTTGTGCCTTGGCATAAGTGCGCGATTGTCATTGGCACCAAAAACTGACGGGACGTCAGACCCGATTTTGCATTTTTTTTGTTTTTAGCGAGACCAACATGAAACGTACTTACCAACCTTCCGTCGTTCGCCGCAAGCGTACGCACGGCTTCCGCGCTCGTATGGCTACCCGTGGTGGCCGTGATGTGCTCAACGCACGTCGCGCAAAGGGCCGCAAACGTCTGGCCGTATAGGCTTGTCGTTGACAGCTGATCGCGTGGCTAGCTGTACTCCAGTCGGCAATCAACGCGAAGGTTCACACGACTTCGCGCGCGTTCGGCGTATCGTTAAAACGGATGAATTTTCATCCGTTTTTCGTTTGCGCCCTTCGCAAAAAACAGCGCATTTTGTGCTGTACACCCGACACAATCAATTGCCGCATGCGCGGCTGGGCGTCGTTGTGGCGAAGCGTTTCGCGCCACGCGCGGCGACCCGCAACACGATCAAGCGCGTCACGCGCGAGCTGTTTCGCAACAGCGCGATGCCGCCGGTCGACTGCGTGGTGCGTTTGTCGCGCGCCGTCAACAGCAAGGATGGCCCGGCCACCACGACCAAGCTCAAAGCCGAGCTGCGTGAAGAATTGGGCCGCCTGTTCGCGGCGCAAATCGCCGCCCAGGCCCGTTCTGTTGCTGCGCCACCACCGTCCGCGCCATGAAAACCCTGCTGCTGTTCCTGCTGCGCGCTTATCAGTTGCTGATCAGCCCCATGCTGGGACAGAATTGCCGTTTCTATCCGAGTTGTTCGCATTACGCGATGGAAGCGCTGCGCGTGCACGGTACTGCCAAGGGCAGCCTGCTGGCTGCCAAGCGGCTGTGCCGTTGCCACCCCTGGAATGAAGGGGGCGTCGACCCGGTGCCGCCGGCCGACCCTAAACAATCTTCAACGACCGCTTGCGGTTGCAACCACTCCTGACAAATACCCTAATGGATATCAATAAACGTACCATCCTGTGGATCGTGTTTTCCGTCTCGCTGGTAATTCTCTGGAACGAATGGATGATCTCGAACGGCAAGCCGTCGATGTTCTCCGCGAACACGGAACAAACCGCCAAGGCGCCTGCGACCCCTGCCAAGACGGATGCCCTGGCTGCCTCGGCTGCGGCCGGCGTGCCTGCCCTGCCGGGTGAGGCTGTCGATCCCGCCGCGTTCAAGCGCGAAGTGATTACCATCACCACCGACGTCATCAAGGTCGACATCGACACCCTGGGCGGCCAGGTCAAGCGTCTGGAATTGCTGAAGTTCAAGGGCGCTGGAAGACGAGAAGAAGGGCAACGACAACGCCATGAAGGGCCTGCATCCGGCCACGGCGAATGGCGGCTGGTTTGCGATTTCGCAACACTTCTTCGTGTCGGCTTTCGTTCCGCCAGAGAACGTCAAGCGCGACATCTTCACCAAGAAGGTCGGCCCCAACCTGTACGCCATCGGCAACGTGCTGCCCCTGCCTACCTTGGCGCCAGGCGCCACTGCCAGCATGGACAGCAAGCTGTACTCGGGTCCGCAAATCGCGCATCTGCTGGAAAACGTCTCGCCTGGCCTGGAACTGGTCAAGGATTACGGCTGGCTGACCATCATCGCCAAGCCGATGTTCTGGGTCATGGAACAGATCCACAGCGTGCTGGGTAACTGGGGCTGGACCATCATCGCCTTCACGATCCTGATCAAGCTGGCGTTCTTCCCCTTGTCGGCTGCCGGTTACCGCAGCATGGCCAAGATGAAACTGGTCACGCCGAAGATGCAAGCGATCCGCGAACGCTTCAAAGGCGATCCGCAAAAGATGAACCAGGCCACGATGGAGCTGTACAAGACGGAAAAGATCAATCCGCTGGGCGGCTGCCTGCCGATCCTGATCCAGATGCCCGTGTTTATCGCGCTGTACTGGGTACTGAACGCGTCCGTGGAAATCCGCGGTGCGCCATGGATAGGCTGGATCACCGACCTGGCCCAGCATGACCCTTGGTGCATCCTGCCCGTGCTGTACGCGATCTCGATGTACATCACGACCAAGCTGAACCCGGCCCCGGCCGATCCGATGCAAGCGAAGATGATGCTGTTCATGCCACTGGCATTCTCGGTGATGTTCTTCTTCTTCCCGTCGGGCCTGGTACTCTACTGGGTCGTCAACAACGTCCTGTCGATCGGCCAGCAATGGGTGATCACCAAGAAATACGCGCCTGCCGCCAAGTAATTCCGGCCAGCGAACAGAAAGCCCGCCTAGTGCGGGCTTTTTAATTCTTGTAGGTCGGATTAGCGTGGCAAGGCCACGCGTAATCCGACACTATCGCCAGCGTGTGCTGCGTCGGCTTACGCGCTGCGCGCTAAGCCGACCTACGTTGCTGCACCTTCCCTTGCCGTACCTATTACAATATCCCCATGAAACTCGACTCTTCCCCTATCGCCGCCATCGCCACCGCTCCAGGGCGCGGCGGCATCGGCGTGGTACGCGCCTCCGGCAAAAACCTCGCTCCCCTGATGACGGCCCTGTTCGGCGCGCAGCAGCTCAAACCGCGCCACGCCACCTATTTACCGTTCACGGAAAGTGACGGCAGCATCATCGACCAGGGCATCGCCATCCACTTCAAGGGCCCGCATTCGTACACGGGCGAAGACGTGCTGGAATTGCAGGGCCATGGCGGCCCCATCGTGTTGCAGCTGCTGCTGGCGCGCGTGCTCGAAGCGGGCAAGGAGAGCGGCTTGCGCCTGGCCGAGCCGGGCGAATTCACGCGCCGCGCCTTTTTGAATGACAAGCTGGATCTGGCGCAAGCCGAAGCCGTGGCCGACCTGATCGACGCGTCCACGGAAGCGGCCGCCAAGTCGAAAGCATCGTCGCCGCCTTCCCCGAAGGCGTGCCCGTGGTGCGCGTCTGGAACAAGATTGATCTCTCTGGCCACAAGCCCGGCGTGGATGCCTTGCCGGATGCCACGCACGTGTATCTGTCGGCGCACGAGCACATCGGCATCGACTTGCTGCGCGCCGAGCTGTTGCGCATCGCGGGCTGGCAACAGACGGGCGAATCGCTGTACCTGGCGCGCGAACGCCATCTGATTGCCTTGAAATCGGCCGGCAAGCACCTGGACATCGCCGCCGCGCACGCGGCGCAGGATGACCAGTCGCTGGACCTGTTCGCCGAAGAACTGCGCCTGGCACAGGTGCAGCTGTCGAGCATCACGGGCGAGTTTTCGCCTGACGATTTGCTGGGCGTGATCTTCAGCCGTTTCTGCATCGGCAAGTAAGGGGAGCTTGATGAAGCTTGTGCTCGCTTTCATGCTGGCCTGCCTGCCTATGCTGGCTGGCGCCCAGGAAAAACTGCCGCGCGACGTGGCCCGGTTCGTCGAGAACGCCGAGATGTGCCAGCACTTTGCCGGCGAATGGGATGATAACGACAAGGCGCGCCAGCGCGAGATCACGCAAGCCATCGAACAATCGTGCGGGCTTGCCCAACGGCAGTGGAAGCGCCTGGCTGCCAAGTATGCGGCGCAGCCGAAGTGGCAAAAAGTCATTGCCGAGAATGCCAATTACGCGGTGCGCAGCTATCGGAAGCAAGGCTAGCATCTGCGCCGTTGAGAAATGTCATGAAGTCCAAACTGCGCTGACGTAATCTTGCTGAGCGGCCTTGAAGTGCCGCTAGGAAAGGAAGCGCCATGGACAGCAAACAGCCGGATGTCGTGGAATGCGAGGGTGAGGTAGTGGCGCGACCACTGCCTGCCATGCCGGAGTTGATCGCCTCCTTGCCGCCGAAGGGCGCGTGCTGGTATTGCGACAAGCCACTCGATGCCGTGCGCCGTTTCTGTTGCAAGAGTTGTGGCGTGGCGTATGCGGAAGAGGCGCAGTACAACAGCTGAGTGGTAGCGGGCTGAGCGCTAGCGGCGCCGCCATAGGGTGTGAATTGCTGGTACTCCGACAAGCCGCTTGATGCCGTGCGCCGTTTCTGTTGCAAGAGTTGTGGCGTGGCGTATGCGGAAGAGGCGCAGTACAGCAGCTGAGCGGTAGTGGGCTGAGCGTTAGCGACGCCGCAGCAGCGCCGCCAGCGCGCCGTCAAAGTCGAACTCATGCGCAGCGGCCGCCACTTCCTGGTAGACGTGCACACCGAGGCTGGCGGCCAGCAGGCTGGCCGAGTTTTCCAGGATGTCGATGGCCGCGCCATCGCCTTCGCGCAGATGGCTGGCCAGGCGCGCCAGCAGCAGCTGGATGGCGGGCGCGGCCGGGTCGGGCGCCACGTCTTGCGCCGCCGTGTGGGTGGTCTCCGGCGTGCCCAGCATGCTGCTGACTGCGCCGAGCAATTGGTCCTGCGCCAGTTCCAGCTGCAGCATCTGTTGGGCCAGGTCGGGCGCCTGTGCACGCAGTGCCGACTCCAGGGTTGTCGCCAGGCCGTGCACGTGGCGTGCACCAATCATGCCGGCAGCGCCTTTCAGGGTATGCGCCTTCAGGCGCGCGGAAGCATAGTTGCCGGTATCGAATTCGGCGCGGATCTGGCACGGCGTGGTGCCGTGGTCATGCAGGAAGCGGCGCAGGATTTTCAGGTACAGGATGCGGTCGCCCATGATGCGGCCCAGTCCGTTCTCGACGTCGAGAATACGGACCATGTCGGATGCCGCTACGGCGGCATCATCATCGCAAGTGGCGTGTGGTTTCAGCATGCTGTGCAGAGAGCCCCAAAACTTGTCACTGTCGTAAAGCAGAAAGTACTATTTTACATCCTGTCGTGCTCAACACCGCGCCCGCTTGCCACGCTAGCGCGTGCTGAATGACCAGCTGCGCGTGATGTCCGCGCCATTGACTTTGCCGATGAAACTCACGTCATAGCTGGTGTTCGCGCTCAGGGGCGCCAGCGGAATGATGGATGCGGCCGAGACCGGCGTATGCGCATCGTTGCCGCTGGTGAGCAGGCGCACCGCCAGGTCCGCGCCGGCGCCGCGCTGGCGCACGCTGAACGCCGTCACGCTGACTGGCGTGCCATAGTTGGCATGCACACTGATCGGGTAGCCGACCACATCCTGGTTCGGCACGGGATCGGGCGTTTCGTTATCGCTGGAAAAACTGGCGGCTACCTTCTGCTGCCCGCTGAAGGGATAGGTGACGATTTGCGCCACCGGCAGCCCGGGGCCATAGTTGCGGTTGCCTGCCAGGTCGGTGGTGAAATACGCGTAGCCGGCGCCACTGACAGCCGCACCCGCGCCGCCCTCCCTGAAGAGCGGCTCGAAAATGACGAAGCGGTGATAGATGGCCGTGACCAGTTCTTCGGCCAGGTAAAAGCCGGAAGTGTTGCTGGCGCCGGCGATGACTTCGCCCTGCAGCGACGTGACGACGTAGCCGGCCTTGGCCAGCCGGTCGCCCAGTGTGACGCCGGTAAAGCCGGGCTTGCCCAGCACCTGTTCGTGCGCCACCGTATTGTTGAGGTTCAGATAGCTGGAGTGGCCTACGGCAGCGCTGTCGATCAAGCCGTTGCGCGCCAGTGGCGACAGGCCGATCTGGCTGCGCCGGTAGTTGAACCAGTTGAAGCCATCGGTGGCAATATTGTTGCTGAGGGCGGGAGCGCCCGGTTCCTGTACCAGCTGCCCGGCCGGGGTCGAGGTGTTTTGCGCAACATTGCTGCTGTCGCTGCTGCCTCCGCCACAGGCGCTCAACAGGGCTGCGCTCAGCAGGGCGGGTATCCAGCGTTTCCAACGCAGTGACGAGACAATCAAGTTGACTCCTGTATAGGTGGGCGGACAGAGGTGGGGGCAGGCGTGCTGCCCGGTGAAACGATTCTAAGGCATTTTGATCTGCCGTAGAGCATCCATGAAAAGATATGTCGCGCGCTCGTGCGCGGACGCTCCCGCAGCTGCGCAGGGTAGAATGAGCGCAGCGCAGCGTTTGCCGCTGCATTGCCTCATTCCCGCTACTTTGATTGCCCATAATTTGAACACCTTGCCCAAGTCGCGCCTGCAGCGCGCCAAATACGCCTTGCCCAGCATGGTGACTTTGCTGTCGATAGCCTGCGGCTTTGCCAGCATCGTCATTTCCGTCGATAACGCCCCGGTGGGCGACGCGGATGCCTACCGCCTGGCGGCAGCGCTGCTGGTGCTGGCCGGCGTGTTCGATGCGCTCGACGGCTATGTGGCACGCCTGACGAACACCAGTTCGCAGTTCGGCGTGCAGCTCGATTCCATCGCCGACGTGATGAATTTCGGCTGCGCCCCCGCCGTCTTGTTGTACTGCTATGGTTTTGTGCAGATGGGCGTGCACGATCCCCTGCTGCTGCGCTTTGGCGGCATGGCCAGCTTCTTCTTCGTCGCCTGCGGTGCCATGCGCCTGGCGCGCTTCAACGTGAACGTGGGGCGTACCGATCCGCTGTATTTTGTCGGCATGCCGATCACGGCCGGTGCCGCCTGCGTGGCGGCCGTGGTGGTGGCCTGGCCGGCGCCCATCGATTCCATGCTGCACAGCTATCTGCTGATGCTGCTGCTCGTCGGCGTGGGCAGCCTGATGGTGTCGACCTTGCGTTTCCCCAGCTCCAAGCAAAAGAAAAGCCTGGCCGCGCTGCTGGTGCTGATCGTGGCCATCGCCCTGCTGGTGTGGCTGAAGACCAGTTTCTTTGCGCCACCTCGTGCCCGCGTGCGGCGCGCAGGATGGCGAACCAGTCGCTGCGGCTGAGTGTGAACTGCGTGCCTTCCACGGCCACGCCGACGGCTTCGATGCGTCCCGTGCCCGTCAGCGGCAGGGGGCGGCAAGGCAATTGCATGATCCAGGCAAACACCACACTGGCAAACGGGCGCTGCAGCTGGTCGGCGATCTGCTTGATGACATTGCGCAAGTTCTCCACATTCGCATCGCCTCCCTGGAACAGCCGGCCGCCGGCCAGCGGCGACCAGATCATCGGCGCCACTCCCATGTCTTGCAAGCCGTCGAAGGTTTCGTCGAACAGGGGCGCCACGTGCAGCGGCGAGCATTCCACCTGGTTCGTGACCAGCGGGAAACGCCGGTGCAGGCACTCGAACTGGTGGCGGCTGAAATTCGATACGCCAAAGTGCAGCACCTTGCCCGCCGCTTTCAATTGCGTGAAGGCGCCGGCGATCTCGTCGAAATCCATCAGCGGGTCGGGACGGTGGATCAGCAGCAAGTCCAGGCGGTCCGTGTGCAGCTGGCGCAAGGTCTGTTCCACGGAGCTGGTGATGTGCGCCGCGCTCGTGTCGTAATGCTGGATGGCATGGCCGGGACGGTGCGGCGAGAGCAGTTTGATGCCGCATTTGCTGACCAGCTCCATCTTGTCGCGCAAGCCCGGCTGCAGGGCCAGCGCTTCGCCAAATAGCCCTTCGGCGCTGTAATCGCCATAGATATCGGCATGGTCGAAACTCGAGACGCCCAGCGCCAGGCATTGCTCGATGAAGGCCAGGCGCTGCTGCGCCGACATATTCCACTCGCCGATGCGCCACATGCCGGCGACGATGCGCGACAGTTCGGGGCCGTTGGCACTCAAACGGCTGCGCGGTGCTTGCAGGCTGGCGGGAAATACATGGCTCATGGGCTGGCTTTCTGATGGTGGTGTGAAGGGATACCCTACGATTATAGCCAGCTACGCTACAGCATGCTGTGGAGAAAGCGGCGGCGAGACAGACGAAAAAAATGCCCGCAGCATCTGCGGGCATTTTTTATGGCGTACGAGAACGAATTACTTCATCCACAGACGCATCGAATCCCAGGCGCGGCCGAAGATCGTGGCTTGGTTGATGGTTTCCAGCGCCACGACAGGCAGTTCCAGCAGAACCTTGTCGTCGACCATCATTTTCAGTTTGCCGACAGGGGCGTTTTCGGCCAGAGGCGCGACCAGCGGGTCCTTGCGTTCCAGCACAGGTTTCATCTTGGCAGCCATGCCTTTTGGCACGGTGACGAGCACGTCGCGGGCAAAACCGATTTTCACGGTGCCTTTCGAGCCCTTCCACACTTCCGGCGTGGCCACGGCCTGGCCTTTCGAGTACAGCTTGACCGTATCGAAGTTCTGGAAGCCCCAGTTCAGCAGCTTCTGGCTTTCCTGCGTACGGGCCTGGTCGGAGGTGGTGCCCAGCACCACGGAAATCAGGCGGCGCTCGCCGGTGCCGCCCGGACGGCGGGCCGAAGCGATCATGCAATAGCCGGCCGCTTCCGTGTGGCCCGTCTTCATGCCATCGACGGTTGGGTCCAGCCACAGCAGGCGGTTGCGGTTAGGCTGGGTGATCTTGTTGTACGTAAAGCTTTTCACGGAATCGATTTTGTAGAATTCCGGATAGTCGGCGATCACGCGCTTGGCCAGCACGGACAAGTCTTGTGCGGTGGAATAGTTATCGGGGCTAGGCAAGCCATGCGGATTGGCAAAACGCGTGTTTTTCAGGCCCATGCGTTGCGCTTCGCGGTTCATCAGCACGACGAACGTGCCTTCATCGCCGGCAACGGCTTCAGCCAGCGCCACGGCGGCGTCGTTACCCGATTGAATCATGAGGCCATGCAGCAAGTCGTCGATCGATACGGGCGTGGCCGGGTCGATGAACATCTTCGAGCTGCTCGAATCGACTTTCCAGGCGCGCACGGAGACGTTCACTTTTTGGTCCAGCGCCAGTTTCTTTTCGCGGATGGCGGCAAACGTCAGATAAGCCGTCATGATCTTGGTCAACGATGCCGGTTCGATGCGCGCGTCCGGATCTTGCGAAGCAATGATCTGGCCACTGGTGGCATCAAGCAACAGCCAGGACTTGGCGGCGATGGTCGGGGCTGGAACGCTCTGGGCGAAGGCGGCGGATAGGAAAAGTACACTGGAGGCCAGTGCCGCTAAGAGTTTTTTCATGGAGGCTGGTCTGCGAAAAAGATGAAGGCTGAGGGCCATGTAAGAGTTTTTTCATGGAGGCTGGTCTGCGAAAAAGATGAAGGCTGAGGGCCATGCCGTTGCTACTTGCATGGCCGCGTGGAAAAAACGGATCAATTATAGCCGTGGAGGCGGTAGTAAGCCCACACTTCAATGATCATCGGCTGCGATTGCGGGTTTGTCACCATGCCACAGCGCAATCACGAGGTTCTTGATGTGGTTGAGCTTGCGGTGGAAAAAGTGGTCGGCGCCGGGGATCACGATCACGGGAATGTCTTGTGGACGGGCCCAGTCGAAGACGGCGGACAGGGGAATCGTGTCGTCCAGTTCCCCGTGGATCAAAATGCTGTCGGCGGGAATGTCGGCCATGGCCCATTTTCCGGCCGCGCTGCCGATCAGCGCCAGGCGCTCGACGGGCGTGCCGGCGGCGGCCAGGCGTTCCTGCAGTTTCGATTGCACGAAGGTGCCGAACGAGAAACCGGACAAGGCCACGGGCAAGCCCGGATACAGGCCGACCATGTGTTGATACAGCAATTGCATGTCGTCCGTTTCGCCCGCGCCATGGTCGTGCACGCCTTCGGAAGCGCCCACGCCACGGAAGTTGATGCGCGCCACCACGTAGCCGAGGGCGACAAAGGCGCGCGCCAGGGTTTGCGTGACCTTGTTGTCCATCGTGCCGCCGTACAGCGGGTGTGGATGGGCAACGAGGGCGATGCCGCGCGGAGTGTCTGCCGGGAAATCGAGCAAGCCTTCCATGCTGCCTGCATGGCCGGCGAGGGTAAATTTTTCCGAATTTCTGTTCATGATGCTCATACTGGTGGCGTAGGCTTAAATTAAGATTAAATATGCGGCTTAGATTTTCAGGCGTTCGACGAACTTGCCGCCCACCAGGTGCGTATCGATGATTTCGTCGATATCGCTGGTGTCGACATAGGTGTACCAGGTCGCTTCCGGGTAGATCACCAGCAATGGGCCTTCCTCGCAGCGGTCCATGCAACCGGCCTGGTTGATGCGGATCTTGCCCGCGCCATTCATGTCGAGTTCCTTGATGCGGCGCTTGCAATGCTTTTGCGCCGCTTCCGCGCCATGGTCGCCGCAACTGTTGCGGCCGTCTTCACGTTTGTTCATGCAGAAAAAAACGTGGCGTTCAAAATACGGTGCGTCGCTCATACTGTGCTCCTGCTGATTCATCAATGCGTCATGATAACGCTTATGGGTGGTCTTCGCGACGCTGGCGCTGTACATCGTCCTGCCGGTTCAAACGATGCGAGGGCAGGCACAGGAACCACAGGGCCATGAAGGGCCACAGCAAGGCCAAAAATTGCGCCGCGCCATTGAAGTTCAGGAACTTGCCTTGTACCCAGCCTTGCAAGGTGGACATGAAGTACGGGTTGATCGGCGTCGTATTCACCATCACCAGGCTCAGCAGCAAGGTGGCGGCCGCGATGCGGCGCTGCGCCACATGCGGCGCGAACGCCAGGCCGCCCAGCATGATCAGGCCGATCAAAAAGCCGCCCTGGGCACCCGGCGTGATCCAGACGAAGGCGTTTTCGGGTGAAAATAGCAGCGCGCTGGCCATCGAACGCACGATCAAGGCGGCGGCGATGAGGATCAGCATCAGCGCGGCACGCGGCGCGGCGCGGCGCAGCAGGCATAGCAAAGTGAGCACGGCGCCTGTCATGCCACAGGCCGTGATGATGGTTTCTGATAGCCAGTATTGCTCGACAGTTAATATCATATCGGGACGCAGATACGCGGCCAGGTCGATCTCCATACCCATCAGACTAGAGGCCCAGTCCGACAGGATGGGCAGCAGCTGGCCCAGGCCGAACAGGTAGCCTTGCGGATAGATTTGCGCCAGCGGCCACAGCGCCACCAGTACCAGTCCCTGGCTGGCGTGCTGGGCAAACCAGCGCTGGCGCAGACGGTACAGATGGCTATGGTCGAGCAGCTTGCGCGCCGTCAGGGCGCCGATGATGGAACCGATCAGGCAGCCGGCCGAGTTCGTATAAAAGTCGAGATTCGACGATACGCGGCTGGGCAAATAGGTTTGCACGGCCTCCATACTGCCGGAAATTAACATACCGCACAGGCTGGCGATTACGACGGCAAAGAAACCAGTAATCCTTGGAAACAGCGAATACACGATCAGCGCACCCAGCGGAATGTAGCCGACGACGTTGATGCCCACGTCAAAGCCCGTCCAGTAACGGGGCATGCGCGTGTTTTCCAGGAAAGTCAGCGGCGACAGGCCATTGCTGTGCCAACCCGTGAACGGGAACCAGCTGGCGTACACGATCAGGAAAACGTAGGCGAGCAGGGTCGCGCGCGATACGGGCGACGAGCGTGCGGGCGGCAGTGGCGCGGGCGGGCTGGCGGAGGCTGCGGGGTCGGTCATCGTGCTGCGGTCACTCTTTCGGCAGGTTCAGTGTGCCCAGCCATGCCAGCAGGTCGGCGGCGATGGCGTCCGAGGCCGCCGCCAGCGCCTGTGCGCCGCCCTGCGCATCGGCGCTGCCGGCCGGTCCGCTGCGGCTGAAGGTTTTCTGGTCGATCAGGCGGTGGCCGCGGAACAGCGAGGCGCGCAGCGACACATGGCCGCTGCTCTGCGTCTGCGTATCAAAGTTTTGCGAAAAATCATCGACATCGATGCGCAGCAGGGGCATGCCGGCGGCCGCGTCCGTGGTCGACAGCACTTTCACGCCGCTCTGCGCCACGCGCGTTTTCAGGCGCTGGCTCAGCAGTTGCAGCGGCGGCGTGTTCCAGCGGTTGTAGGCGTACGGGCGCGATTGCTGCGCGTCGGCATACAGCAGCCGGTAATACATGCGCTGGCTGTCGAGCCACGAAGGACCGTTGGCGTCGGCGATCACCAGCACGGGCACGGCTGGCGCCGCCGCTGGTGCTGCCGCCTGCGGCGCTGCCGGGCCGAAATCGTAAAACGTGGGCACGGGGCCGCGGCTGGCGCAGCCGCCCAGCAGGAATGCGGCGGCCAGGATCAGTGCGCTGAGTTTGCGTGGGATAGGCATGCGGTGTTCTCCTTATTTGCCCGGTGCCGAAAAACCGGGCTCGCCCGGGCCGGGCGGGATGTCTGGGGCGCCGAACAAGATGCTCTGCGGCTGTTCATTGAGCGTGCTCATGGTGGTTTTCAGGGCGCGCATCGAGGAGCGCGCCTCGCCGCTCAGCTCGATGACCTGCGGCAGCACTTCCAGCGATACGCCATTGGCCACCGTTTCCACCGAATTGCCGACCCGGTCGACCGTGCCATTGACCTTGTCGAGTACGCCGCCTGGTGCCTGGATGTCGTTGCCCAGCTTTTTCCACGTGGCCGTCAAATCCGACACATTCTTGCTGGCCGTGCTGACGGCCGTCAAGGTTTGGCGTGTTTGTTCCGTCAGTTGCGGCAATTGCGTCAGGGTCGGTTCCAGCTGCTGCGGAATGGCGCCAAAGGCCTTGGCTGCCTTGCCCACTTCATTGAAGGCGCCCAGCATGGCGGCCTGGTTGTCGGGGCTGAGCAGATTATTCACCTTGTTGGTGATCTGCTCTGCCTGGTCGAGGATGCGCTTGCCGCGCTTTTCCAGCTGGTCGAGCAAGCCGGCGCGCAAGGGGATCAGCGAAGGCTTGTCCTTGCTGGTGCCCAGCAGTTTCGAACCCACGTGCTCGTCGTCGAGCTGAATATAGGCGATGCCCGTCACACCCTGGTAACCGAGGCTGGCAAACGTCGTGTTGGTGACGGGGGTATCGGGCGCCACGCTGATGTGCACGAGGATTTGCCCCGCCTTTTGTGTGTCGAAATCGATGGCGTCGACCTTGCCCACTTCCAGGCCCCGGTAGCGCACGGTCGCCTGCGGGTTCAGACCCGGCACGGACAGGGTGGTGGCGAGCAGGTACGGCACCCGTTCCACGCGGTCACGGTTGAACCAGACGCCGAACAGAATGGCCGCCACCAGCAGGGTGAGTGTAAAAAATCCCGTCATCAGGGCATGTGATCTGTTTTCCATTACTTCTCCGCTTTCTTGTCTGTGCCGGCATCGTCGCCTGGCTGCGCCGCCTTGCCTGCCGCCGCCTGTTTTTCATCGAGGACGGCCAGCGCGCGCTTGCCGCGGTCGCCGAGGAAAAATTGCTTGATGAACGGGTGATCGACTTCGATGACCTCGCGCGTGGGGCCGATGGCGATCACGTGTTTTTCCGCCAGCACGGCGATGCGCGTGGACAGGGCAAACAGGGTGTCGAGGTCATGCGTGACCATCACCACCGTCAAGCCCAGCTCGCGGTGCAGCGACTGGATCAGCGATACAAAACTTTCCGACAGATCCGGGTCCAGGCCCGCCGTCGGTTCGTCGAGGAACAGCAGCTTCGGTTCCAGCGCCAGGGCGCGCGCCAGGGCCACGCGCTTGATCATGCCGCCCGACAAGTCCGACGGCATTTTCAGCGCATGTTCCGGACCCAGTCCCACCATGTTCATCTTTAATAATACCGCGTCGTGCACCAGCGCCTCGGGCAGCACGCGCAATTCGCGCATTGGTTGCGCCACGTTGTCGAACACGGTCAGGGCCGAATACAGGGCGCCTTGCTGGAACAGCATGCCCCAGTGGTTGCGCAATTGCTGCAACTGGTCGGAACTTGCCTTGTTGATATCTTCGCCAAAGACTTTGACGCAGCCCCGCGCCGGATGTTCCAGGCCCAGCATCTGGCGCAGCAGCACCGTCTTGCCCGTGCCGGAGCCGCCCACGATGGACAGGATTTCGCCCCGTTCGATTTCCAGGTTCAAGTCCTGGTGCACGACGGTGCGGCCGAACTTGGTCCACAAGTTGGTGATTTCCACCACGGGCGCGCTGCCATGCAGGTTGAACTGGCCGTCCTTGCCCGTGCCACAAGCGATATCGGTGTCGTCCGCCATCAGTAGCCCACTCCATTGAAGACGATGGCGAACACGGCGTCGGCCAGGATTACCACGGTGATGGCCGTGACGACGGCGGTGGTGGTGCCGTGCCCCAGGCTTTCCGTATTGGCCTTGATGCGCAGGCCGAAGTGGCAGGAGACGAGGGCGATCAGCATGCCGAAAATCACGCCCTTGCCCAGGCCAATCATGTAATTGGCCAGCGGCACGGCGTCCGGCAGCTTCTGGATGAAGTAGCGCGCCGACAGGTTCAATTCCACCTTGGCCGCCACCATGCCGCCGATCAGCGCGGCCGTATCCGTCCAGATGACGAGCAGGGGCATGGAAATGGCCAGGGCCAGCACTTTCGGCATGATCAGGCGGAAACCGTGCGAAATGCCCATCACCAGCATGGCGTCGAGCTCTTCCGTGACGCGCATGACGCCCAGCTGGGCCGTGATGGACGAGCCCGAGCGGCCAGCCACCAGGATGGCCGCCAATAAAGGCCCCAGTTCGCGGATGACGCTCATGCCCAGCAGGTTGACCAGATAAATGTCGCCGCCAAAGGCGCGCAACTGCTGCGCCGACAGATAGGACAGCACGACGCCGATCAGAAAGCCGACCAGGGCCGTGATGCCCAGCGCCTGGAAGCCCGCATGGAAGATATTGGCGGAAATTTCACGCCATGGGCCGCGCATCGGGTGGCGCGCAAAGCGGCCGATATCCTGCGTCACCTGGCCGACAAGGGCAATAAACCCCTTCAAATGTTCGAAAAACAGCAGGATGGCCATGCCCAGCTTCATCACGGGCGTGAGGCGGTTGGCGCGCGAAGGCGGCGTCTCCAGGGGGCCCGTCTCTTCGATGCGCCGGAAAAACTCTTCCTGCGACGGCGCCAGGGTCAGCTGCGCGGGACGCTGCTTGCCCCAGGCATTCCAGAACAGCTGGGCGCCGATATGGTCCATGCTGTCGATGGCCGTCAGGTCCCATTGCGCCTTGGTGTCGCCCTGCAAGGGCTTGAGCTGGGCGTCGATGGCCTTGATGGCATTGTCATGCGCGAGGGCGTGCACCTGCCAGGTGCCGCTGGCAGTGACAAGGGCTCCCTGTTGGGAGCTGGTCTGGGAGAGGGTCAGTTTCGGCGATTGTACAGTCGGCATCGTGCCAGTTTAAGGGAGAATGGCGCAGACCGCCACCGATGTTCAATCGTCACGCTTTCAGGAGGCCAGATGGCGCGCCTGCCGCTGCGGTATTGCCGCCTCCAGGTGCGCCTTCGGCTGGTCGCTGGTTTTGGCGTGGTTGGCCGCTTGCGCGCCGCCCGCATAGTCGCTGGCCACGAGGGCATTGGCCTCGACCGTGCTCATGCCGCGCGTCTGCAGCCATTGCGCCACCAGCTTGGCCAGGCGCTCCATGGCGATGCGGTGGGTGGCGTCCGTATGGGCGTACAGCCAGTTCGAAAAGTCCATGAAGTTTTCAAACGGCGATTCGCCCAGCATCCATTGCACCGTATTGGCGAAGCGGCCCGAGTTGGCGACCAGGTCCCAGTAGCGGGCGAAGCGCACCAGGCGCTGCATGCTCATGAAATCGAGCTGTTTATTCGCCAGGATGGTGTACGGCGGGTGCGGGTCGAACACCATGCCGTAATTTTCCGTATGGCGGATGATGGGCGTGCCGCGCAGGCGTTTCAGGATACCGAACTGGATTTCATGCGGTTTCAAGGCCACCAGCTTGTTGAATCCGGCCGCAAAGCTCGCTTCATCCTCGCCCGGCAAGCCGGCGATCAAGTCCACGTGCAGGTGGGCGTTCGATTCTTCGCACAGCCAGCGGATGTTGTCGGCCGCCTTTTGATTGTCCTGCTTGCGGCTGACCAGCGCTTGCACGTCCGGATTGAAACTCTGGATGCCGATCTCGAACTGCAGTGCGCCGGGCGGGAACTTGCTGATGCCTTCTTTCAAGGCATCGGGCAGATGGTCGGGCACCAGCTCGAAGTGGGCATAGATAGGGTCGTCCGGATTGGCCGCGATCTTGTCCAGAAAGAACTGCATGATCTTCAAACTGGTCTTGATGTTCAGGTTGAAGGTGCGGTCGACGAACTTGAACAGGCGGGCGCCGCGTGCATGCAGCGACTCCATCTCGGCCAGGAAGTTCTCCAGCGCGAAGGGCCAGGCCGTCTTGTCCAGCGCCGACAGGCAAAATTCGCACTTGAACGGGCAGCCGCGCGACGCTTCCACGTAAATCGTGCGGTGGCGGATATCGTCGTCTGTATACAAGGCGTAGGGCAGTTGCAGTTCCGCCAGCGGCGCCTGCACGCCGGCGTGGATCTTCATCAGCGGCTTCGGCCCGTTGAGGATCTCGCCGCACAGCTTGGGGAAGGTGACGTCGCCCCAGCCCGTGATCAGGTAGTCGGCCAGCTTGACGATCTCTTGCTCACCTGCCTCGTGCGACACTTCCGGCCCGCCCAGCACGATGATGACCTCGGGCGCCACGCGCTTGAGCATGGCTACCAGCTTGGTGGTTTCCTCGACGTTCCATATATATACGCCAAAACCGATGATGCGCGGCTTGTTCGCCAGGATGCGCTCGACCAGTTCCGTTGTCTTGGTGCCGATGACGAATTCCTGCAGCCGCGTCTGCGCTTGCAGCGGGCCCATATTGGCCAGCAAATAGCGCAATCCCAGCGAAGCGTGGGTGTAGCGGGCGTTCAGGGTGGAGAGCAGGATGGTCATGGCGGCGATGGAAACGGCGAAACCGCTATTTTACGCTGTCGCGTCACCGGTGCGCTGCGGCTACAAATGCCATGTTACCATTTGTCAATAATTACTAACTTGGCAATGCTTCGGCAGGGCAACAGGGGATACACGGTGCTGGTGAAAAAAGTACGCAATAACAAGGTCCTGTTCGGCTCACTTGCTGGCGTGGCGCTGGTGGCGGCTGCACTGGTCGGCTACCGCGCGTTTGGCTGGGGCACGATGGGGCCGGTCAATGGCCTGAAGCTGGATTTGTCCAGGCCCGACGCGCTGGTCCGCACGAAAAGCCTGTCGACCTTGCCGCGCGACCTGCTGACGGTGCCGCTGGCGCGCGACGTGCTGCGCGAGGATTTCCTGTTCTATTACGAGCAGAGCGAAGACCGGCTGGGGCTCAAGGGCAGCCTGCGCCGCATCGCCTACGAACATGAACTGGGCTGGGGCGACCAGCTGCTGCGCATGGTGCTGGACCAGCCGGCGGAGGTGGCCTTGTGGCGCGACGCCGACGGCTCGCTCAAGCATTTCGCCATCGCCGTGTCGCGCAGCCAGTTGACGCGTTTGCTGGAAGAAGCGGGCAAGATCGCCTTGAAGGATACGCAAATGCGCATGGCCGGCAGCTTGCGCGTCGCTGGCGACAGCGTGCCCGTCTACGCGCTCAATTATGCCTGGCAGCGCACCTTGCTGTTTGCCGCACATGGCCAGCGCCTGGTCATCCTGTCCCATCCCGGCATGCTGTATGGCGGCGGCGACGGCAAGCATGGCGATGGCACGGCCGAGAAAACCGTGGCCAGCCTGCTGGCGCCGGAGGCGGCCAAACAGAACGTCTTTCATGCGCAATTCCATCTCGATACCGCCGCGCCCGAGGGCCACAGCATCGCCGTCAAGGCGGATTTCCTGTCGTTCGGCTACCAGCCATTCTTTAGCGCGTTAGAGGCGCTGCGTTTCGATTTTCAACACGGCGCCTGGCAATCAAAGGTGCTGCTCAATGCCGATAAACTGAAAAACGGTGGCTATGACAGCGGCGCCCTGTGGCCGCAGCTGCCGCATCATCCCAGCGCCTGCTTCAGCGTGCCGGTCGACTGGACCGCGCTGCAGCCCGTGCTCAAGCGCCTGGGCAGCAAGACATCGGAGCCGGTGGTGCCGCTGGCCGGGCACTTGCAAGGACCCGCCGCCGCGTGCTGGTACGGCACTTCGCGCCTGCATACGCCGGTGTTTGTGGCCACGCGCAGTGCGCAGGCCGGTGATGACGCTGTATATGGCAGCCTGTTCGAGGCGGCCATCGGCGGCAAGGACCCCGTGCGCAAGACCAGCGGCAAGGATGCTAAAGGTGAGTTCGTGCGTTGGGAACGCAGTGTCGCCACGGCCCTGGGCCAGTCCACGCCGGCGCTGGCCGTGGCCGGCAATACGGTTGTCTTCTCGGCCGACGGCAAGCTGGTGGACCAGGTGCTGGCGGTGCGCCGCAAGCAGGCGCCGGCCGCCAGCGACCTGCTGCCTGACGCTTCCCGCACCATCGGCCTGATCGCGCCGGCATCGCTGGCCCGGCTGATCCAGCTGGAAGCCTTCGATACCCTGCCGGCGAATAATGAACCGGTGCTGCGCGCAGCCGCCAACGAACACCTGGTGCCGCGCCTGGACGCCTTGAAAAGATATCCGCCGCTGCGCATGGTGCTCAAGCGGCAGCCAGCCAGCGGCACCTCGTGGGAAACGCTGGAATGGCAGGAGGCGGCGCGATGACGGTGTCGCATGGACGGCGCGCTGCGCTGGCGGTGTGCGTCGCTGCTGTCGCCGCACCCGCCTGGGCCCTGCGCGCGGCCGCCGGGCCGCAAGTGCAGCTGTCACAGGCCCAGAGCCGCGCCTTCCAGGCCTGGATGTTGCGCATCGTCAACGCGCAGATCGAACGGGGACCATCGCCGCGCTGGACGCACCGCGATTGCGCCGGCCTGGTGCGCTTTGCCGTCAACGAGGCATTGAGCGTGCATGACGCGAAGTGGCTGCATGCGAACGGTATTGCCAGCGACCGGCGCCTGCCGCCCGAGCTGGAACTGGACGCGAACCAGGCCGCCTTGCGCAACCGCTGGATACAGACGGGCGGCAGCATCGGCCACTTCGTCACGGCGCTGGCGCTGGTGCAGCACAACAGCCGTTTCATCGCCCGCGAGATCAGCCAGGCGCTGCCCGGCGACCTGCTGTTTTTCGACCAGGGCGACGAACAGCACCTGATGGTCTGGATGGGGGCGCGCATCGCTTACCACACCGGCACCGTCACCCCCGACGACAATGGTCTGCGGACCGTCGATATCAAAGAACTCACGAGCTGGAAGGACACGCGGTGGCAACCTGTGGTCAACAATCCGAATTTCGCCGGTGTGTTCCGGCTGGCGTTTTTGTCATGAAGCCGATTTTTGTCATGAAGCTGTTCTTTGCCAGCTTGCTGGCGCTGGTGCTCATTGGCGGTTTTTGTCATGAAGCTGTTCTTTGCCAGCTTGCTGGCGCTGGTGCTCATTGGCGGCGCCTCCGCACAGGAACGCGAACCGAGCAACTACGCCACCTTCAAGGGCGAACCCTTCTTCCTGCTGTCGGACGCCAGTTACGGCAGTCTTGATGAAGCGCGCGTGCGCCTGGAAGTGCCGGGCCGCGACATGGGGCGCATGAACCTGGAAGCGTATTCCGGCGCCGACATCGTCATCTACCGCGTGCCCGAACCGATGGAGTTCCTGAAAAAACAGCGCAATCTGCATCGCATCCAGGTCGAAGGAAATTACCAGGGTGAAGGCCTGGCCAACACCTTGAGCTTTCTGTGGGATAGCTGGTGGAAGCAGTCGCGCCTGGCCTGGCGCAAGCTGTTTTCCGGCGAGGCGCGCCGCGCGGTCACCAAGGAACAGCCGCAGCTGGCCACGAATGATGCGATCCGCCGGCCGACCGTGTTCGCCAACCATGCGCAATACAAGCCGATCAAGGGCATGAAGCTGGTCGACAGCTTCCGCTATCCGATCTGGCAAGCCAAGGCCATCGCGCCGCCGAAAGGCGTCAAGCTCGATGGATCGAGCAGCGACTTCATCGTCGCCGGCGCCGGCAACGTGATGATCCCGCTGGGCAAACGCAAGCCGGGCTTGTACCTGGTCGAAGCGATCATTGGCGAACACCGCGCCACTACCCTGGTGTTCGTGTCGGATACGGTGGCGGTCACCAAGGTATCGTCCGGCCAGATGCTGGTCTGGACGGCGCGGCGCGACAACAGCGCCGCCGTGGCCGGCGCCAGCGTGGCGTGGACCGACGGCACCGGCGTGCTGCAGTCGGCGGTCACCGGTGCCGACGGTGTCGCGTCGCTCGAACGCGGCAGTCCCGAACATACGTATGTGCTGGGCCAGGACCGCGCCGGCGGCGTGTTCGTGTCCGAGAATTTTTACTATGACAGTGAAATCTATAACACCAAGATTTATGCGGTGACCGACCGGCCCCTGTACCGGCCCGGCGACGAGGTCAACGTCAAGTTCCTGGGACGCGAATTCACGTCGGCGCGCGCATCGCAGGCCGCGGCCAGCGCGCCTGTCAGTCTCACCGTGCTCAATCCGAACGGCACACCGCTGCTGACGCAAACGCTGCAGCTGTCCGGTGACACGGGCGCCGACACGCGCTTCCGTCTGCCCACGGAAGCCACCGCCGGCGGCTATGAACTGCGCTTCAATTACAAGGATGGCGTATATGGCGCGGCCTTCCGCGTGGCTGAATACATCAAGCCGCACTTTGAAATCAACGTCCAGCCATCGAAGCCGGAATTCAAGACGGGCGAGATGGTCAAGGGCAGCATCGCGCTGCGCTACCCTGATGGCAAACCGGTGAAAAACGCGAAGATGACCCTGTCGCTGCGCGGCCAGCAAAACACCATGGTCGAGGGGGAGCTGCGTTACAGCGGCCTGTTCCCGGTGTCCCTGAAAACCGAGGAAGTGACGAGCGATGGCAGCGGCAATGTGGACTTCACCTTGCCGCCCGCCGCCGATCCCTCGCGCTACATCTTGACCGTGCTGGCGACCGATGGCGCGGCCTACCGCGTCAAGGCGACGCGCGAGCTGATGATAGAACGCTCCAGCAGCAGCTACCAGTTGAAGGCCACGCGCCAGTTTTCCGATCCGGGCCAGGTCGTGCATTTCGACTTGCTGGCCGACGGCCAGGGCGCGGCCAGGCCCGTGCGCTGGCAGATGGTGCAGCTGGAAAAACAGAGCAAGACCGAGGGCGCGTTCGATCCCAACGCCAAGGGCTGGGATGTGACATTCCCGGCCTCGGGCTCGTATCAGCTGGCGCTGCGCGATGAGCGCGGCAACCTGCTGGCCGCCGCCAGCCACTGGGTCGCCGGCGATGGCGTGCAGACGACGCCGGGCAGCATCGAGATCGTGCTGGACCGCGCGCGCTATCGTCCGGGCGACATCGCCGAGGCCTTGATCACCTTCTCGGACAAGGTCGACCAGGCGCTGTTGACGCTCGAACGCGACAAGGTGGAACACCATGGCTTGATGGCTGGCGCAGCTGATTGGTATCAGGCGAAGCAGGTGGCGCCGCGGCAGTGGAGAGTGCGCATCCCGGTAAAAGAAGAGCATGGCCCGAACATGACGTTCTCGGTGGCGTACACGCGCAATGGCGACTTCGTCTTCGAGAACGCCGGCCTGCAAGTGATCGAGCCACGCATCGCGTTGCAGTTCAAGAGTGACAAGGAAGTCTACCAGCCGGGCGAGAAGGTGACGCTGGATGTGAAGGCCACCCTCGATGGCAAGCCATTGAGCACCCTGGTGGCGCTGGGCGTGGTCGATGAAATGATCTATGTGCTGCAGCCGGAAATCGCGCCGGACATCGGCGACTTCTTCTACCATCCGCGCCGCAATAACGTGCGCACCACGGCCAGCCTGTCCTTCATCAGCTACGATATGGCGCAGGGCCGTACAGCCGGTGCGCCCGCGCGCCACAACTACAACGAGCGCGGCGTCAAGGTGCTGGAACGTCCGCGCCGCGACAATATCGACACGGCTTACTGGGCGCCATCGCTGAAAACCGATGCGAATGGCAACGCACGCGTGAGCTTTACCATGCCCGACGCGCTGACCCGCTGGAGGATCACCGGCCGCGCGATGGATAGCCAAGGTCGCGTCGGCCAGCGCACTGCCTATCTGCGGTCGGACAAGAACTTCTATGCCAAGTGGACGGCGCCCGACTGGATGCGTGCCGGCGATGCGCCGCGTGCCTCGGTGGCCGTGTTCAACCAGACGGGCAAGGAGCAGGCGCTCGACGTGCTCCTCTCCGGCGGGGCGCAGCCGAAGACGGAAAAACTGTCCGCCAAACCTGGCGTAAACTATGTCGAATTCCCGCTCGCCCCAGGGGCCGGACCTCTGCGCCTGGAAGTAAAACAGAACGGAAAACTGTTCGACGCGTTAGAGACGGCCATGCAAACCTTGCCCGCCGCCTGGAGCAGCCCGCGCTCGCTGGTGCTGCCGCTCGATGGCGCCACTGGTGAGACTCCACTCAAGCTGCTGGCGGACGCGCGCAATATCCGCGTCTCGTTCGCGCAGGGCGCGGCCAGCCAGTTCGCGCGCATTGCCGACGACCTGATCGACTATCCGTATGGTTGCGTGGAACAGACGGCGAGCCGCTTGATTCCGCTGGCGCTGGCCACGCAAAGCCTGGGGCCGGATACCGGCGCGGCAAGCGAACGCCTGCAAACGCTACTCACGGCGCAGCGCCTGCGCCTGGTCTCCATGGCTGGTCCGAACGCCGTCTTCGGCTGGTGGGGTAACGCCACGGCCGGCAATGCCTTGATGACGGCCTACGCCTATTACGCGGACTGGTACGCGGCGCGCGCGCTGCACATCGAGTTGCCGCCCGAGCACTGGAACAAGCTGCTGGCCGTCTACAGCGAACATGGCTTGAAGGATGCGATGGGCGACCGCGCGCTGGTGCTGTGGATGGCGCGCGAGATGGGCCTGCCCACGCAGACACTGGCTGCCGGCCTGGTGGACGACAGCGCCATCGCCGTCCTGGGCGGCAAGCCGCGCCTGGCAGGCGACAGCGGCAGCCTGCTGCTGGGCGGCGCCTCTGACCGCGAAGCGCAGGCGATGGCGCTGGGCCTGGTGGCGCTGGTCGCCAGCCAGAATGGCATCGCCTTGCCGCATGGGCTGCAGCTGCAAGTGGCCAGCGCCTGGCAAGTCTTGCGCGAATCGAAAGCGCCGGTGGCGCAGGCCTTGTTGATGCTGTCTGGCGAAGTGCCCCCATCGCAGGCCGATGCGGTGCTGGCCGGCGTGCGCGCCGAAATGCCGACCCTCGACCGCGCGATGACGTTGCTGTGGGTGCAAAAGAAGCTGGGTGGCGCATCGTTCGGCAAGGGACCTGCCGTGGCGCTGGACGGCGCCTGGCAAAAGCGCGAAAGCCGCAGTGGCCAGCCGCTCTGGCGCTGGCATGACGCCAAGGTCTTGCCTGACAAACTGCGTCTCGCTGCGCCTGCGCCTGCGGGCACGGTGGCCGTGCTGCAGTACGACAGTCACGCGGCCGAAGCGCAGACCTTGCCGGTCGCCGTCGAACGTCGCATCCTGCGCTTGAAGGCGGGCAAGGGAGGCTATACGACAGAACTGGTCAAGCCGGGCGAGGCGTTCAGTACGGACGCGTTGTACCTCGATGAAATCACCTTGAAAGCGGCACCGGGCGCGAAGCACCGCTTTGGCTTGCTGGAGGTGGCGCTGCCGCCAGGCGCCATGGTCGAATCGACCACCTGGGGCATGGTCATGGCGGGCGACAAGCCGGCCGCGCTGGAACGTGCACGCCACACGGAGCGCCGCGACGGCTATGCCGTGCCGATCGAGCCTTTGGCCGGCGACGTGACGGTGCGCCATTTGCTGCGCTTCGCGCAAAAGGGCAGTTACGTGCTGCCGCCGGCGCGCTTTTACCGCATGTACCAGCCCGAGCAGAAAGCGTTCGAGGGCGGCGGCAAGACCATGCGCGCGCTGAAGGTCGAGTGATGCGCGCAGCCCTTCCTGCATTGATGGCGACCCTGCTGCTGGCCGCACCTGCCTGGTCGCAGTCATCGTCAAAATCGCTGGATGTCGCCTGGTGGAAGGATGGCAAGATGGAAGTGCGGCAGCTGCGCCAGGGCGGCGTGGCACCGCCGCCGTTTGACGGCACGCGGCAAGTGCCGCTGGCCAGCCTGTGGAAGCTGTTCGTGTATGTATACGCGAGCGATAACAAGGTGGCGATGCCGGACTACCGCTGCGGCGGCCGCGATCCGGAAGAAGTGTATTGCTGCGATGCGGGTCAGAGCATCGGCCACGACGTGGCGCTGGCGCAGTCCTGTGGTCCATTTTTTTCGCCGAAACGCCTGATGATTGCGCCGGCGTCATGGCGCCAGTACTGGACCGGCCGCCTGGGTAGCGCACCGGCAGGCGACTTTGCCTGGCTGGCCAATCCCGAGCAGCTGGCACCAAAGCGCATGGTGCGCCTGGACAGCCTGCTGCGCGCGCTGGACAGCATACCGGCCGCCAGCCGCGTGGACGCCGAGGCTGCGCTGCTGCGCGTGGTGCTCGATGGACGCGGCTTTGGCACTGCGCGCTGGTTCGGCAGCCAGTTGCGCGTGAAGACGTATTCCTGGCATGAGCAGCACCGGGCAGACAAACGTATCGGCGGCGCGGCCGGCTGGCTGGCTGACGGCACGCCGATCTGGTTTGGCGGCGCGGGCGGCAGCAGCAATGTCTTTGAGCAGTGGGCGCCCAGGCTGGCCGCCAGCTTGCCGAAAATGGGGGCGCCTGACGATGGTGGTTGCGTGGTGGTCGATTATTTCAAGCGCTATCCGATCCGTGCCGTGCGCGGCGAGCGTGGCATGGCCGCAGCTGGCCCGCTCAATGGCCGCTACCATGTGCAATTCGAGAATGGCCAGAACCTCGCCTTGCGCAGTAACGGTGAGTTGATGCTGTTGCAGGAGAAGGGCGGCCGTCCGCATTTGCGCGGCCGCTTCGGCGTCAATGAATATGTGGCGCGCGTGCTCGACCGCGAAGCGAATACTGGCGAACCGGAAGCGGCCAAGGCGCTGGCAATCGCCGCGCGCACGTATCTGCAGCAGAACGCGGTGACTGTGGCGGGCTGCCAGCAGATCGCCGACAGCAGCGCAACCCAGCGCGTCAGCCCCAGCCCCGCCACGCCCGCGGCGCTGGACATTGCTCGCTGGACCGACCAGCTGATCGTCGATGGCGTCACCGTGCGTTATCACAGTACCTTGCCATCCGAGGGCACGATGGCGTGGAGCGAGGCGGTGCGCCAGGCCAGACAAGGCAAGCACTATGATGAATTGCTGGCGATGGCCTATCCCGGCGGCGCGCTGAGCACCTTTGGCAATACCGGCGCGCGTTGTCGGCGCTTGGCGCAGAACGAGGATTGGCTGGCGCGCTCCGTGCCGCGCTGGCAGCGCGTGCTGCTGCGCGAGGCCGGTTACGAAGCGCCGCCGCAAGCGCCGCTGGTCTGTGCCCTGTCCAGCGGCGCGCCGTATTCGGAGCAGTCGCGTAACCGCATCTTCATGCGGCCGCTTGCCACGCGCGAAGACCGCATCACCTTGGCCCATGAATACTTACACCTTGGCCTGCGCCGTCATCCGCGCGGCCAGGACGAAGAATATGTCGAGCGGCTGGCCCGCCG
>JAEAMG010000640.1_pt1 | contig 36786 bp, 23 predicted proteins | sample 8958741 | NCBI WGS metagenome assembly JAEAMG01 (sample SAMN16933256, study PRJNA681125) | bioreactor sludge metagenome | isolation source: anaerobic bioreactor treating anionic surfactant - SDBS | place: India: Bengaluru | collected 2019-02-28 | reverse complement strand
TTTAATTTAAACGATCCGTTTTTACGATCGCCGGTATATGCGCCCCAAATATCAAATTTAGCAATCATGGTTTGTCCGCTTCCGTAATCTGCGCCGTTTCCTGCTGGTTTCGATCCAATAAACACTTCCGTCCAGAAATTATGAAGATCGGTTGTTAAATCGCGGAAAGCACCATTAAACTCATACACATGTCCCTGTATAAGGCTTACTTTCTGATAAATGGCATACTGAATTCCGGCACTTCCACCCGCAGAACTAACATAAAGATTAGCTCCGCTACCTGCAGACATTGTATTTGAGCTATTGTTCCAGCTGGCTACGGGATATTTCGATGCATCGGTATTCAGGAAATCTATGGTCCAGAAATTCGCATTTTCCATATTTCCACCATAAAGCAATTCTCCCGTTGGCAAAGCCGGTTTTTCGTTTACAATAATGAAATTTGTTTTTGTCAGCGTGGTTTCACCAACTTCATTGGTTGCTTTTAATGTAACCGAATAGGTGCCCGGAGTTGCGTAACTATGTACCGGATTTGTTGCTGTACTTACTGCCGAACCATCGCCAAAGTTCCATTCGTACGAATCGGCAAATAAAGTAGTATTGCTGAAAGTTGTCGTCATAACCGGGAAACCGTTTACATTATCAGCTGTAAAAGCAACCTGTGGTTTGGTTCTTGTTTCGGTCAGCGATAGTTCATCCACCACAATTTCGCAGGTTTGAGATGTGCCATCCCAGGTTGTTGCACCCATTTTTATGACAAAATAATACGTTCCGGTGGTTGATGGAATAAAGGTCTTGCACGCTGCGGCATTCAATTTAAAAGTACCATCGGTAACTGCCGCCGGATTATCCCATGATCCATAATTGGCAATTTTTGTGCCCTGACCTGCGCCGGTTCCTTCTGCATAATCGCTTCCGTCAACCGGAACATTCCCTATAAATACTTCGCACCACGAGCGTTCGAGTTTGATGTTTTTAAAAGCCGCATCGAAATTATATACAAAACCTGCAGTTAATGTAACCTGCTGGTAAAAACATATTTGTGAATTTCCGGCTGTGGTAGTTCCAACAATATGTAATGCACCGCCTGCTCCTGCAGTAGGAACATTAGCGGTATATCCCCAGGTTGCTACCGGATTTTGAGCCACCGGAGTGTTCAGGTAAGACACTTGCCATGCACCTTGTGCCTCCATGTTACCATTGACTAATTTGTTTGTACTGATTGCATTAGCTGATATGACAGCAAGGCAGCAAAGAATAAGAAAGAGAAAATGTTTTTTCATAAAGCAATAATTTAAAGTGAATTAATATAAAATGATAAGGATGTGTTATCCCATTTTAGCTTAACAGAGTAAGCCAAATATCAGCCGTTTTTAAAAGGTAGTGCAATAGAATTATTGCACTACCCTGTGATGAAAAAAGATTATTTTACAGAGATTTTCACTGAACTATTATCAACGCGAAGAATGTATAATCCGCTTTGAAGTGTTTGTGAAGTGAATTTACCTGTGAGATTTGCCGATTGAATATTCCTTCCCGCAATATCGAAAATTTCAACCTGCTGTTGTACTCCATCAATGTGAATACAATGGTCAGTCACAAAAATACTGTATTTGTTGAAATCGATATTGTTCAGTGCATCAGGACCAATTACTGAAATCAAATTTGTGGAAATCAATACATCACTTGAGCCTGAATTACTTGCAGTAAGTTTTACTGTAAATTTACCACCACGGGTATAAATGTGTAACGGATCGCGATCGGTACTGGTTGCGCCATCGCCAAAATCCCATGCCCACGCTGTTGCATTGGTCGATAAGTCGTAGAACTGAACCGAAAGTGGTGCATTTCCTGATACTGTTTCGGCATAGAAATCAGCTTTAACGGGTAAAGTTTCTTTCAGGGAAAGTTCATCAAGCAAAATTTCTCTTGCAGCAGAAGCATTTGAGCCCATTTTGAGCACAAAATAATACACACCATCCGCAGTTGGTTTAAAGGGAGCCACAGTGGTTTTTTTACTAATCTGTACATCTGTCAGCGATTGAAGTCCGTTCCAAGTATCCATTCCGAAAATTTTTGTACCCTGAGTTGGCGTATAGTCCACACCATCGGCAGGAATCACTGTACCTACAAAACCTTCGCACCAGAACTCGGAAACTCCCTTAATATCTTTATAAAAACCATCGAACAAATACGTATAACCAGCTTTCAGGGTTACTTCCTGATAAATTGCAGTGTTAAATCCTTTGCCTGTAGTTTGGATGCGAAGATTACCACCTGCAGCTCCTGTTGGGGCATTGGCAGTGTAGTTCCATTCAAATGTTGAAACATCGGCAGGATTACATTTATTTGTCGACCAGAAATTACCGTTCTCCATGTTGCCTCCGTATAGCATTTCGCCTGCAGGAAGCGTAGGTTTGGAATTTACTTTTACGAAATCTTTTTTGATTAAAACCGAATCACCTTTTTCGTTGGTAGCAGTCAGTTTTACTGTATATGTTCCAACTACGGTGTAGGTGTGTTCAGGATTTTCTACAGTGCTGATAGCAGAACCATCGCCAAAATCCCATTTGTAAGAGTTGGCAAACTTAGTCGAGTTTGTAAATACAGTTTTCAATGCAGGGAAACCCACAGCATTTGTAGCCGTAAAGCTAACAGCCGGTTTTGTGCGAACAGGCGTCAATGAAAGTTCGTCGACTGCAATTTTAAATCCGGGGCCATCCCAGGTACCCATTTTAAGTACAAAATAATAATCGCCTGTAGTTTCGGGAGTGAAAGTAGAATAAGTGCCAGCATGAATTTTAAACGTTCCATTCAATCCTGCCACAGCACTACCCGCATTCCATGCATCAAACTTAGCAATCATTTTACCTTCGGCGGTACCATAATCGGCACCATTGCCGGCAGGCTGAGCACCAATATATACTTCTGTCCAGAATTTTTTCAGGTTACTGCTCAAATCGCGGAAAGCACCGTCGAACACGTACACAGAATCGCGGCTTAAATGTACTTTTTGATAAATAGCATATTGCACGCCGGCACCTGCAGCCGGACCTTCGACCAATAAATATCCGTCCTTACCAGCATTTGGTTTGCTATCGGTAGCATTCCATGTAGCCACAGGGTTGTTGCCTGTTCCTGTGTTCAGAAAATCTTCGATCCAGTCGCCTTTGGCTTCCATGTTTCCGTTTTTCAATAATCCGCCACCAGTTAATATAGCCAATGGAGTTACGTTGATATATTCGGTTTCAACTTTCTCGTTGGTACCAATTTCATTGGTAGCAGTCAGTTTTACGGTATATTTTCCAACAGCAGCAAAAGTGTGAGTCGGATTTTTCTCTGTGCTTGTACCGCCATCGCCAAAATCCCATGCCCATGAATTAGCCATTTTAGAATCGTCGGTAAATTTTACGGTAAGCGGTGCAAAACCTGAACGTACATCGGCTTTCATAGCAGCTACAGGCGCTAATCTATCGCTTGTAAGTTTCAATTCGTCCACTACAATATCGCAAGTTGGCACTTCGGCATCCCAGGTGGTGGCACCCATTTTCATTACAAAATAATACACACCGGTGGTGGGAGGCAAAAAATACTTGCAGGCAGCAGCATTTAGTTTAAAAGTGCCATCAGCCACAGCAGCAGGATTGTCCCAAGCGCCATAATTGGCAATTTTTGTTCCCAATGCATTGCCATAGTCCTGACCTTCAACCGGCATTTGACCAATAAACACTTCACACCATGAGCGTTCCAGTTTAATGTTTTTAAACGCTGCGTCGAAATTGTAGATAGAATCGGCCGACAAAGTAACAGCCTGATAAATACAATACTGAGAATTACCTCCATTGGTTGTGGCTACCACATGTAATCCTCCGGCAATTCCAGCCGTTGGCGTTGCAGCGGTATAACCCCAGGTCACAGTAGGACGTTTATCCTCAGCAGTATTCAGGTAACTTACCTGCCAGGCACCCTGGCTTTCCATGTTGCTATTGACAAGTTTATTGCCACCAGCAGCTACTGCCGAGATAATACTCAGACAGCTTACGAGCAAAAGAAGAAGTTGTTTTTTCATACGATTATTTTTAATGGAAATTTGTATTTAAGGAATTATTATTCGCCGTTTGGAAAAATTGAAATTGTGGCAGGAACCGAGTAATTGTCGAATTTATCAACTGTATAAACCGATACCATATATCCTTTAATTTCTAAATTTGTGAGCTTGTAAGTTTCTGTCAAACCATCCAACACGATGGTTGAATCCTGCAATCTGATAGCGTTTTTCACTGCAATTTTACCCTGAGGATTTTTCCACGACAAGGTCACTTCTTTTAAACCCGACACTACAGTCAGGTCAGTAACCCGTGGAGAATAAACCTTTACGTCAGTGAGGTACTCTTTGTAATTCTCATCCATTCCCTCACAACTACCGAAGAGCAGGACTGCCAATAAAAAGCCGATTATTTTAATTGTTTTCATTTTCTTCAAAAAAAATATTATTGATTATCTAATCCGTAAAGTGTTATTTCAGAGCCATACACATTGGTTTCGCTGCCATAGTTCGATAATATACTGAATTTCATATACCTGAAAGGTTGCGAAACCGATTCGAGATTAAACTCATGTCCATCGATAGCTTCTTTATACTTGGCCGGTGAAATAACTCCTGCTGCATCGCGCGGATCACCAATATCGAAAGTACCCAGCGAAGTCCATGTAAGTTTATCTGTACTTACTGAAACTGAAAATGATTTCAAGTTTTCTTCTTTGTAATAGCAGTAGTCGGTGCTTACTCCGTTTTGCTCTGCATTTACATAGGCAAAAGCACGTTGCCACACCACAAAGCGGTTTACGACAACCGTCTTATTCAAATCAACTACTATGTCGAGCGGCCACTTCAGCATACCGCCATTATCGTCGCGATTGATAATGAAGTAACTATTGTCCGAACCAGATTCTTTTGTATCGACCACATCGTCCCAAAAGCTGGCAAGGGTCCCCTCCCATTTATCGCCATCCACCGAGAGGTTTTGAAGAACTTTCCATGTCGATTTATTGATTTTCTGTTCTAAAAGAGGCCTATAAGTTCCCACATCCATTTTATCGGTCTTGTTACCGTTAAAATCTTCTACAGTCACCGAAAAACTATATTCTTCAGGATCGAGCCCTCTTATCATCAAAACCGGATCGCTTAAAGCTGAGGAAAGAATACGCTCGTAGGTTTTTCCGGCCCTACGGAAGTTGACGTAAACAAAAACCGTTTTCTGATCAGGATTTTCCCACGTAATCCGCACACCACCCAATTGCTCCTTCATCTGAATACTTTCCTGAACGAGGTAAATGAAGGATTTCATGGGCGTTACTTCTATTTCGGCAGCCTCAGAAATATTGTTGCTCCTATCGACAGCATATAACTTAATCTTTTGAGGTGTTGCTTCTTTGAAACCATCAATTTCGATTGAATCGCCATAATGACTTGTCACTTTGAACACTTCTTTGCCTAGCGAGTTGGTGTACACGGCTTTAACATAGAGTAAATCGTCATCATCGGGTGCAGTAAATGTCAGAATAGCACCTCCGTTAGTAGGTTTGTAACTAATATTTGTTACTTTACCGGGGGCGGTTGTATCCAAAACTTCCTCGTTGCATGCAGTAAAGGCAAATGCAGCCAAAAGGAGTATGTATATATATTTGTTTTTCATATCTTTATAAATTATTTATTTGCCCCCTACCCCCCTAAAGGGGGAATAAGACAGGCATCGTGATTTTATCTTTGCTCTTTATTCTTTGCTCTTTATTCTGCCCTACCACCCCGGGCTTTGCACCAGATTTGAATTTACAATCATTTCGCTGTATTTAATCGGGTGCAAATAGTCGCGTGGAGTGATAAACGATCGCTGTCCCACCGTTTTTACAATATAAAAAGTGTTGGTAGTCGATCCGTCAACGCTCCAGCCGGTTACAGGGATATTGAAATACTTATCTGCTTGTTTCCAGCGACGCACATCGAAATTGCGATGTCCCTCGAATGCCATCTCAATGCGACGTTCCTGTTGAATGATCTCGCGCAATCCTTCCGGCGTTTTATGTTTGTTCGGTGTTTTGGCTAAAGCAGCATTTTCCCAGGCTTCTTCCACAGTTGGCACACCCGAACGAATGCGCACTTTATTCAGTGCATCGTATACTTTTTGGTCGGGTCCGTAGTATTCGTTGTAAGCCTCGGCATAATTCAGATACAACTCAGCTAACCGGATAATAGGCCATGGATAAGTCACCAATTTATTGTAGGCATCTCCTTCTGAATTTGGATGACACACTTTTTTCAGCACATATCCGGTAATCACATAGTCGTTGGTATTACCTCTCCGACCGTACATTTCGCCTTTTTTCATCAACAAATTCCATTTTTGTCCCCAGGTACGGTATATTCCTTTATCGAAACCAATGGAAGCATAAAAGCGGGGCTCGCGACCTAAGTGCAGGTTCGGAATCATAACGGTGCTTCCGGTCATTGCGTGGTACTTATCAGCATCGGTCACACGGGTAAGACTATATCGATTGGCATATTTAAAGGTCAAATCTTCATCTATCGGCAAACCATTTTTGGTATAGTAAGCTTCGGCAGCCTGAATGGTTGGTGATGTCCATTGCCATGCTCCTTCATTGGCCGATGCATCGGGATTAATCATCATGGATGCCGCCTGTAACGACCACCATTGACCATTATTTACAGGATTTGAATTTCCCCAGATGAGTTCCGAATTCCATCGTTCGGTAAACATATAACGGTAATTATAAAGCGCTTTCACTTCGGGTTGTTTGATATCAAGTGTATCAAAAACAGGCACAATCCCATTGAATTCGTACAGTTTTACATTGTTGGCTTCAGCCAGTTGCAATGCTACTTCTGCAGCATCGAGGGCTTTTTTCCATTTTTCCTTATCGTAAGTGGTATTGAATAATTTCACACCATCTTTATCCTTAAATGTATCGTAAAAAGTAGCATTTCCATTATACAAAGGACTTGCTGCATACAACAACACCCGCGATTTAATGGAATAAGCAATCAATTTATCAATTCTTCCAAAATCGTTTGAGGAAGTAATGCGCGTAGGCAAATGCTCTACCGACTTATCGATGGTTGAAACAATGTATTCCACCACTTCATCAACAGGTTTGCGTTTCACCCGAACTTCCTCAACACCCGCAGTGATAGGTAAATTCACATCCACAATTGGAATTGGACCATACTGACGAAAAAGCAGGAAATGATAATAAGCCTTCAGAAAAATGACTTCCGATTTCCAGGTCTGTTTTTCCTCCGTTTTCATATCCTTTACCAAATCAATGTTTTCGATGAAAATATTACAGGCCCGAATGGCTTTCCATAGCGATTCCTGCGAACGTCCATAAGGATAAGTATCGTCCCAGAGTCCCATAATAGGGTTATCGACTGACTGTTTGCCGCGCATAAGTTCCACTCCCGGGGTTTCCTTGGCAATAGGCGTTGTCAACTCATCCGATGCAAAAGCACTTGTAGAGTAAACGCCATCTTCCTGTGGCAAGTAATGATAACAGGTAGCCAGAGCACGATAGGCCGCTTCTTTTCGTTCGAACATAAGTTCTATTTCCTGCGTTTTGTCAGGCACTATGTCCAGATAATTGTCGCAACTGTTCAAACCTAAAGTTGATACTATTGCGAAGAATATATATAGTTTTTTCATTTTGAGCATTTTCATTTTTATTGAATTAGAAATTAAAGTTCAATCCGACGTTTATAATCCTTTGAGGTGGATATCCTAATCCTCTGCCACCCATTTCAGGATCCCAAAGCTTGAATTTGCTAAATACCAACAAGTTTGTACCCGAAGCATAAAATCTTGCCTTTTCCACATTTATTTTTTCCAATAGTTTTTGGGGCAATGAATATCCTAACTCCACACTTTTCAGACGAAGAAAACTTCCATCGCGCAACCACCACGTAGACGCCTTTTCGTTGTTTGCAACAGCATTTACCGACATACGTGGCCAAAAAGCATTCGGATCCGGATTTTCGTCGGACCAATGGTTATCAGCGATGATTTGCAAGGCATTACGTTCTCTTACGAAGGGAGAAATGGATGTAGGATCGATAAAAAATGACGAACGACCGGAACCCTGAAAGAAAAATGAAAAATCAATGTCTTTGTAACCCAAAGAAGCTCCAAAACCATACACGATTTCAGGAACTGTAGGGAAGCCAATTGGCACCATGTCCGAATCATCAATTTTTCCATCTCCATTCACATCCACATATTTGATATCGCCGGCCATGTAACTTCCAATCTGATTGTATTGCACGGGTGAATTCAGTACATCAAGATCATCTACAAACAAACGTTCGGCAACCAAACCGCGTGGCTGATTCATAGGTTGACCTATATTGCTCATGTAGGGATAAGGATACTGAGGTTCTCCGTTTTCGATAATTTTATTTGTTGCGTAGGTGAAATTTACGCGTGAAGTAATCCATAAATCTTTGTTTATACTTACTTTATAGTCGGCTGAACCGTCGATACCGTGTGATTCGGCCTTACCTATATTACTGGCAATAGGCGCCGTAAGCCCCATAGTGGCTGGTATATAATCGCGCCACATATAGATATTTGTTCTGTTTTCAGTAAAATAATCAACCTGTATATTGACATTGTTGAACAACCCGAGCTCCATACCGAAATTTGCTTTTTCGGCCACTTCCCAGCTTACAGCAGGATTCGCATAGCTGTTGATGTTATAACCGTTGTAACTATTTCCAAAATCCTCGCCCCACACATGACCTTTACCGCCATCGTTCAGATTGACAGACGACAAGTAGTAGAAACGATTGCTTGAAATGGCATCGTTACCAACCAAACCATATGTAGCTTTTAATTTGAGGTTTGAAACTGCTTTCTTCATTGTTTCGGTGAAGAATTTCTCATTCGAGACAACCCATCCCAAACCTGCCGAAGGAAAGAAGCCATAACGATTTTGTTTCGAAAACTTCTCTGATCCATTGTATCCAAAGTTCAATTCAACAAAATACCTTTCATCGTAAGCATAAGTTGTACGGCCAGAGATACCCATATTCCGGAATGGCAATGAAGAATATACATCGCTGCTTGCATCGGTCAACAGCTCGCGGGCATAACCCACCAACAAGCCGCCCACATCATGCTTATCGCCAAACACACGGTTGTACTGCGCTACTCCTTCGAAATAAAAACTGTTATTGGCCGTTTTGTAGCTTGTTCCGGTGGTCAGATATTCGGTTCCTTCGCTTATTTGCTCAATGCTGTGAATTACCCCCGATTCGCCATCCACCTCTTTCAAACCATAATAAAACGGTGTAAATCCACGGGCTACTTCACTCAAACTGTAGGAATTGAGCGATGCCATACCGCGCAATTTCAAACCTTTGGTAATCATGCTCAGGTCCTGCTCCAACTGAAATTGTGCTGTGGTAGTGGACGAAAAACGATCCTTGTATCCGCGCACCATTTCGGCATAAGGGTTCGGATATCCGCCATTTCCCTTGTTACCAAACAGCACGTGATTTACAAATTGTGTGCTTTCATCCTTATCGTAGTATTTGGGGAAATTTACGGGGTTAGCCTGCATCACCATCGAAAAAATACTTCCGGCATCGTTTTGAGGGCCGTTGTACCTGTCGATAAGCGAGTAAAACTTTACCATTGCCTTGGTTGATTTGGTAAGGTTTACATCGATATTGGCTCTGAGATTGTAGCGTTTAATATCAATATTATTGTTGAAATTGTTCATCTTGTCAACTTTCAACAGTCCTTTTTCGTCAGTATACGAAACCGAGAGGTAGTATTGAGCCACCTCGCCTCCACCGCTAACACTCATATTTGCTTTCTGGTTTTGAACGGTGGATCTGAATAGTTCGCTGTACCAGTCCACATTAGGATAAATCTGCGGATTCAATCCATTGCGGGTACCTTCAATTTTATCTTTCGAATAATAAAGCAACGCTTCCGGATCGCGGGTACGCAATGCTTTGTTATAAAGTTCCATATATTCAACCCCTCCCAAAAAATTATTTGTCATGGTAGGTGAAGTAATTGAATTTTCAATGCGAACAGAGATATTGGCTTTTCCCTTTTTACCTGTTTTGGTGGTTACGAGAATCACACCATTGGCACCACGAGCCCCATAAAGCGCTGTGGCAGTGGCATCTTTCATAATGGAAAAACTGGCGATATTATCGGGCTCCATGCGGGCCAGATCGGTGGTGGTAACTTCCAAACCATCAATCAAAATCAACGGACTGTTGGCGTATCCAAACGAAGTTACACCACGAATAAAGAATTCGGCATTGTCCTGCCCCGGTTCGCCTGAACGCTGGTACGAGATGACTCCCGCTATCTTTCCTGCCAAAGCATTGGTCAGGTTGGTAGGTGCAATCTTTAATTCGGTAGGATTTACAGTATTGATCGATCCGATCACACTGTTTTTCTTTTGTGTTTGAAATGCCACCACCTGTACTTCTTCCAGGGCACTGGCCGATTCGAGCAAAACGACATTTATAATTGTTTGTTTCCCTACTTTAATGACCTGATTATTGAATCCGACATACGAAAATCGCAGTGAGTCGTTTTCGTTTAAATTTGAAATGGCATACTTCCCATCTATCGATGTGATGGTTCCATTTGTGGAACCCAACTGCAACACAGATACGCCCGGAAGGGGATTTCCTTCTTTATCTACTACCTGCCCTTTCACTAAACTTGCCTGCGCAAATGTGAGCTGAGACAGTAGTAGAGTGGCAAATAGAAAAATTAATTTTGTAAGTGTTTTTTTCATTCTGTTTATCGTAAATTTAATTTTAACTTCAATAAGAAAGCCTGCTACACCTGATGTACAATCAGATAATTTGCAGCTTTTTTGTCATCACTCCACGCGCATCGGAAATTTTCACAACATACATTCCGGGTTGAATACCGGGAATATCAATTTTTTCAAGACTTAACTGAGTGGAATGCCGACTTACCACCCTGCCCTGCAAATCGAGCAAGGCTATGTGGCGTGGTTTTTCTTCGTTAAACTGTAAAAAAAAAGAACCCCGAGCCGGATTCGGATATAAAGCAATTTGCTGCGATTCAGGCGATTCAACAGCAGTAAGCTGCGAAAACTGAATCCAGTTTAAGTTATACCCATCGCTACGCGACAACAGGCGAATAATATTTTTGCCGGCCGTGAGCGACACAGTGGCCGATTGCGTTTGCCAGTTTTGCCAGCCTCCGGTATTACCAAACGAAACGGATTTCAACGGCACCATGGTTCCATTTTGATCTTTTAAAACTGCAATCTGGGCTGAGGCTGCATTTACAGAAATGCGAAAATCCATTTTATAACTTCCGCTGTTTTCGACCCATGCGTAATAATCGAGGTATTTATCCACAGCAGCATACGAAGTATTTGTTCCAGCACCTGCATCGGTACAGGTTTCGAAACTGAATCCATTGTTTACCGTAAAATCTTCGGCTTCAATCTTTCCGGGAATCGTTTTGTGCGGAAAAATAAGGTTGACTACATCAGCATGCTGAAAAGCACTGAGCGATTGTGTGCCACTTTTGCAATTGGCACCTGCATTGCTTATTTTCAGAATAGTTGCTGATAGTAAAGGTTCTGCTATTTTAATATCAATTTTGGTGTTATCAACCGCATTCACTGTGCTGGAAACAACCGTAGCAGCACTGCCATTTATCGTAATTGCAAACGGATTTCCGGTAAGCGAATCAACTGGTTTATTGAGTTTAAGCGTTACAACATCTGCCCATTCTGCTGTTTCGGCAGTGAGCATTTCAAAGGCCGTATTGTCAATTGTTTTTGGATTTTTAAATTGAAAATAATTGAAATTAGCTCCTCCTGTTTCGAACACAATTTTCACTTTCACCGTCCCGGCAGGAACAATCACATTGGGTATTGCAGATGTTTTCCAGGTTGCCCAACCGCCTGATGGCGATAACGAAACAGTTTTAGAAGCGCGTTTTCCGTTTATTTCGATATACACCCTGGCAGTTGCACTTTGGCTGGCATAGCGCAACAACACATTGTAGGTCATGGCTTCGGACGACTGAATGCTATATTGCATCCATTCGCCATCTTCTACCCAACCTACATGGAAACCATTGCTAACTGCATCGGAACAATTTTCAATATCCACTCCATCGTTGCGATAAGCGTAACCTGTATTCCAGGCAGTGTAATTATTATTCGTTAAATGATAGTTAGCATCCACTTTGTCCGAATAGGCAACTCCGGCCCGGCCGAAATCGTAATCCACAGCATAAATTGTACTTGCAGTTGTGTTTGCCTTAAATGGTTTCGTTTCGGTAGTTTGCGGCTGGCGAATCATGGCATCGATCACGTCGTATTGAATCACACAATTCTCCAGTTTATGGTTATTGGCAAAAGTCATCACAGCCTGATATGCCTTGTCTACACTTGGTTTAGCGGCGGTTCCTTTCCAGTAATTTATCAAATCGCTGTAGTCGCTGTTGGTGGTGACTTTGAGGATATTGTTGACACCCGATTTTTTTACTGGCCAAAACGACCAGCCAATGTTGTTTTTCTCCATCAGTTCAATGCAATCAGTAAACCAGCGATTGGAGTTTTCGCCCGATTCACCTAACCAAATGGGGCAATTGGTATTATTGCGCAGATCAAGTACCCACTGTATGGAAGCAGTATTGTTTACAGTCCAGTATTTATGAAAACTGTAACACATATTGTTGTCCCAGGCAGGTGTAAGTCCCGAAAAGTCATTGGCAAACCAGTTACCTTCTATCACAAGCATATGGTTTTTATCCACTTCGCGAATGGCAGTGGTGAGCCTGCCATACAGCGAACGCAATTGTGAGTTATTGCCTTCGGGGAACGTCCAGTTGGTTTCGTTGATCAAATCGTAACCTGCTATCCATGGATGATTGGCGTAGCGTTCAGCGATTTTTCGCCAAAGTGCAACCAATTTGGCTTTGTTGGCTTCGCTTTCCCAGAGTGAGGGTTTTGTAGCATCGTAGTCTGAGATAGCCGCATCCTTGCCCTGGCCTCCGGGTGCCCCGTGCATGTCGAGTATCACGTACATTTTATTAGCAGCACACCAGGCCACCAGACTATCGAGACGAACAAATCCACTCTCCAACCATGTATTCACACCCTGTACAGGCTCATCTTCAATAGCAAGTGTAAACAGATTATAATGCAGAGCAGGACGAACACAATTAAAACCCCAGCGGGCCATAGAGTCCACATCGATTTTACGAAAATGAGCATCGAGCCACAATGTGTAGAATTGATTTGTTTTTTCTATACCTATTAAGTCGGTGAGTTTCTTTTTGAATTCGTGTTGAGTGCCGGCCACATCCGATGTTTGCATCATGTAGCCTTCCTGAAGCATCCAGTTGCCTGTGCCAATGCTTCGGAGAATAAGGTTGGCACCGTTTTTATCAACAATTTGCTTTCCTGAAGCACGAACATAGGCGGTTTGTGCCTCTATTATGAGTGGACATAATAATAGTAGTGAGAATAAAAGTATTTTTTTCATTTGTAGTATTAGTGTGGTTCTGACACAACAAAAGTAAAGAATAGAAGAACACTTTATTTGGAGGCGAGTTGAGAAAGTATGTAAATTGAGATTTTAATCTAAGTTATTATTCTGACTTTATGGCAGATAGAAACGAAGCACCACTTTCAAAAAGTAGTACAACAGGTATCGGAAAATAATAATTTAGAGGGGTTGATATCGGGTTGATGGCAGTAATACCACAACCCGGCTATTTTACTTAATCTGAAGAATCCTTCTGTCGAATTCTTCTTTTTGAAGAAAAGTTCTGTTTTTAGTTTTAGTGCGGTAATTATACACTGTTGATAAAGAATAACGTAAGAATTGAGAAATTTTGCTTCCATCGTCAATTCCTAAACGCATAAGTGCCATGATACGCAACTCAGGATTCAGCGATTCTCCATTCTTAATAATGAACCTATCATTTTCGTTCAGCAATTCATTCACTTTTTCAACAAAATCGGGGAATAATTGCAAAAAGGCATTGTCAAAGTTTGTATACAATTCTTCAAATTCCTCATCCATTATATCCTGTGATTGTGTAATTAATTTAGCCTCATTGATTTTTCCATCTTTTATTTTAGTATGCACCTTCTTCCGGAAATTATCAATTTTATTGATATAGATAGAACAAAGTTCAATGAACCGACCAATATACACTTCCTTGATCTTATTTGATTCCGACAATTCATTGTTTGTTAGATGTAAAACATGATTAACCGTCACCAGTTCTTCATTCAGTTTACTAAGTGCTGCATTTAAATAATTTAGTTCATCGTTGGCAATTTGAAGGTTTTTCTTAGCTAACGACAGTCTTTTTATTTGCCTGTAAATAACAAAAAGAGCAATAATAAGCAAAACCAACAATGAAGTTGTTAGTACTAAATAAAGCTGCAATTTAGTTTTCTGATTTTCTATTTTTGCCTGATATGTTTTATCTATCAATGATAAAATGGTAGAACTTTGTAAGCTTCTAAGCTTGGCATTGAAAAACATTGTGGAGCTCCACGAAAAACGAATATACTTATATGCTCTGTCTATGTCACCCTCTTCATACAGTATTTGGGCAAGCATCATCAACGATGCCTGGTCTTTTATAGCCGACTGAATATCTGATATGGCTGAAAGCGCCAAATAATACTTCTGGTTTTCCTTATCTCCGCTCCATTGATATATCAACGAACGACGGAAAGTTACCAAAGCGTAATCGGGAGTTCCAACAATCGACTTTTTGAGTCCAAGATCGTTAAGCTTTAAGGCGTCGCTGTATAAGTGTGCATTACGGGCGCTATCTTCTTTTAGTTGCAGGTACAAATAACTCTCCGGAGCTAACTTTTTCTTTAACAGCAATAGATGCTTATCAAAAACTTTCCAATAATCCTGCGATTTTCTTTTATCCTGTGTGTAAAATGCAAGCTCTCCATACACTTTAAAATGCGCATTGTAGTATTCAACAAGTAAAAAATCGGGTAGCTGAGCAGCATCAATGCTTGTCAGCAAATCTGTGGCCTCTTTATAAAGTCCGATCGAACCCATTAAATAAGCAAGTTCCAGCTTACTTTCATATTCCCTTTCATCATCCTTTAGCAAAATAGCAATTTCGATATTTCTATTCTGATAATGAATGGCCGAATCGCAAATGTACGATTTGTATTCTTTATACAGCAACGAGTTGATTTGATATTCGGCTATCGAAAGCGGTTTTACCTTTCGCAATTCCATTTTATGATTGGAGATACGCATCTGCCTCACATTTGTATATGCGTCAGAGTTCTCAATGACACTGTCCAGCTTTAGTAAAACTGTCGGGATATTTTCCTGTGAAAATAAAAGCGTTGAGAATGATAAATATATGAAAAGAATATATTTAAATTTTGCAGTTTTGACATTAGAGATTCCTGATCCCATATAAAAATTAGATTTAGCAAATTGGGGTGGTTGACATACAAGTGTTTTTTTTCTTAAGTCTTTTATTTTTTCATTGCTGAAAAGAAAGTAAAAAAGCCTCACCCATACAAAAAAACATGTAACCAACTGCACGCAAAACTACATAAAGTAAGTCAATTTACAAAACAATAAACAAAGAAGCGATGCCTGTATCATCCTCTCTGTCTTCATCAACCCACTTTCAGCACTTTGCCACAACCGGCATATTTTACTTCCTGTGGCTGCCCTGTGAAACCTACTTTGCCAAATTCAATGGCCACCGACAGCACAAGACTAACTTCGCCGGTACAAAAAGATTTAAATTCGTCTCCCAGGTTCACTTCAAACTCCTGCTCCGGCAAAAGGTTTTCGGAAGGCACCCAGTCGCCTGTAACGACCACACTTACCCCCTGCATTTCGCGTACAACAGGTTCGTAACTATTGCTGTCCGTATTGTACTTCAGATCCGAAACAGCGCCCAGCGACAGGATGAACCGGAAATAAGGCAGTCGCTGAATGTTCAACAAGTCAGTTTCGGTGTTAATACGCGGTAGTAGTACCTTAGCGCTGAGCTCCTCTCTGTCGATCTGCCCCGTTAGCCCTACTTTCAGCACGGTATTCAACGGATAGTTGCGGTTAAAGTTGAAATTCTCCAGCTTGTAGCGGTATTTCGAAAAGGCTATCGAACGTTTACCTATCTCCCCTTCCCCATCTGTTTTCTGAATATTTTTTGCAAGACCATTCAGCACAGGCGTCAGGTTATAATCCGCCAAACGATACAACCCGCCAAAGCTGTAACGCAACGATGACGCAAAAGCCGTGCAGCCTTTCCACTCATTTTGTTGCAGGCGGAAACCTTCAAAATTAGCCGAAGTCTTTATCTTTTCCTTTGTAGCTCCGCCCTTGCTGCGTGCTATCACTTTGTCGCTACCCCGGCGGGTGTAGAAACTGACGTTGCTGATACTCCCCGAAAACTGAATGGGTCCTTTTACTATAGCCATAATACGAATGTGTTCATGTGTGAATATGCTGATGTACTCCTATCTGTTTATCGTACAGAAACAGATCATTTATGTTGCAAATATATATAATTTTCATATAAAACAACTTTAATCTATATATAAACCAGCTCTTTTATAAATAAAGTTTATCTATGGTTTAAATATGGAATAGATAAGGGTTATATAAGGCTTATATATAAATGAAGTATTAATCAGATATCGTAGAAGCAGCAGGGATTGACACACCTGAGATATCAGGATGAGAAGTCCTCCCGGATGAATTTCTTCAGGAATTACGAGGAATGAAACAGCATTTGCGAACAATATTAAAAGCAAAAACTTTTATCTCAGCTTTGACAATGCCGGACGCCATGCCAGGCATCAGATGCAGGTTGATTTGCAGGCTTCGGAGAACGGGGCATGAATAATTGTAAAGAATTATCCAAATTCAAACATCCTACCCCAATAATTATCTAAATTTAAATACCTCACCGACAGATCAATAATGACAAGTTAATAAAAATAGCGTATATTTGAGCGTATTTCTTGTGGGGGAAAACCATGTTAATTTCAATGAAGAAATGAGAAAACATAAACCTTAAAACGAATCATTAATTACCCGAAATAATACTATAATAAAATATGAAACTAAAATTACTCTTATTTGCTTTAGCCGCGTGCGGCACCCTGTCGATTGGTGCGCAAAACTACACAACCGGTCATCCGGCAGATGAAACGAATTACGGATACCTGAAAAATTATTTGCCACTAAAGCAATATATTAATTATGGGCAGTATCCTAACTTCAAACTGGGACTTGCTGTCGGTGCCAATGATTACCTGAACAACAGCACAGTTAAGGCGGTTGTCGATGGTTATTTCACGGAGACTGTTGCAGGCAATGAAATGAAAATGTCGAGCTGTGTGAGCAGCAATGGCACAATGAATTTCGGCACCGTTACTAATTTTGTAAATACGGCAGTCGGAGCCGGTGTAAATGTTTACGGACATACGCTGGCATGGCATTCGCAACAGGCAGTAGGCTATCTGAACGGTTTGATCAAAGACCTGCCCGCACAGCCCATCGAAGGGAGTGACACGATTGTTTGGTCGTTGCTGAAAGCAAAGGACTTCACACAGGAAAAGAGCATAGGTTGGTCATCGGACAAAACAACCTATGGCTATACCACCTCTTTTGTGAGTGACGGTCTTCAGGTGCATACCACCAGGAAAGTCAACTCATGGGAGGTTCAGTATATTGTTATGGACAATATCCCGACCGTTCAGGGCGTGACCTACAAAATGACTGTCACCGTAAAAGGATCGGCTGCCGGCAATATCCACAGCAAACTTGGAGGCTGGAGCGGCGGAGCAAGCGCAGAAATACCCTTCACAACGGAATGGAGAGATGTGGTTATCAACTATACCAGCACACTCGATAACAGTTTTCTGCTTTTCCAGAACGGCGACTTCGTAGGTGATATCTGGATCAAGAACATCAGGTTCGAAAAGTCGGTGCAAGGCAAGAAAGCTACCCGAAACTGTATCGTGATGAATGCGACGGCAAAGAACGCGAATGCATGGGATAACCAGTTCTGGATTAAGTTGGGAAGTTTCAATCAGGGTGACACCTATGAGTTCTCTGCCCAGGTGCGTGCAGACAACGAAGCGAAGGTTTCCACTCAATTACACAACGCTCCGGGCAGTTACGTAAACTATCAGGCCCTTGGTGATGTCAACTTCACAACAGAATGGAAGACTGTGACCAAAACCGGATCATTCTCTAATCCTGCACAGTCCATCGCTTTCAACCTCAACGAATATGCGGGTGCCAACGCTTACTATTTCGACAATATCAGTTTAAAAGTAAACGGAGTGGAACGTGTGATAAACGGCTCTTTGGATGGAACCGATGTATCATCGTTTGCATGGAGGCACTACGGCGATAACGCAGTGACAAACGCCACCATCAAGAAGGACTATCTGTACGTTCAGCTACCTCAGAGCATTCCATTGTCCGCTCAGGCCAAACATGACACGCTGGTTTATGCCATGAACCGTTGGATTGGCGGTATGATGACTGCCTGCGGCGGTAATGTAAAAGCATGGGATGTGGTGAACGAAGCCATCTCTGGAGGCGACTCGAACGGTGATGGTGTATATGACCTGCAGCATGCCAATGGCGATGACAGCAATTTCTTCTGGCAGGATTATATGGGTGACCTGGAATATACACGTCAGGCAGTACGTTTGGCTCGTCTGCATTATGCCAATTCAATGGCTTCGAAAGGTGGTGACGATGGTAAACTGACGCTGTTTGTGAATGACTACAACCTGGAAAGTGACTGGGACGGCAACGGCAAACTGAAATCGCTTATTAAGTGGATAGAACGTTGGGAAGCCGACGGTATTACAAGAATAGACGGCATCGGCTCGCAGATGCACATATCGTGCTACACGAATGAGTCCACCCAAACAAGCAAGAAGAATGCTATTGAGAACAGTTTCAGGCTAATGGCAGCTACAGGCAAACTGGTTCGTATCAGCGAACTGGATATGGGAATGGTAGATGCCAGCGGCAAGGATGTGCCTACAGCCAATATGACAGAAGAAATGCATCAGCGCATGTCAGCCTTTTACGAATGGATAGTGAAGAAATACCTCGAGATAATTCCCGCCAGCCAACAGTGGGGTATCTGTCAGTGGTGCGCTACCGATGCTCCGTCGAACAGTGGCTGGCGTGCAAACTCGCCTGTTGGACTTTGGACGCTCGACTGGTATCGTAAGCATGCCTATGCCGGTTTTGCACGCGGTCTGGGAGCACCTCAAAACCCAACAGGCATTGATGTCATCGAGGATGGTTTAAACAAACCGGATGCATCCCCTATTCACGATATTTATGGACGCTACGCAGGCAAAGATTTCGAGTCACTCCCTGCAGGCCTTTATATACAAAACGGTAAAAAATACCTGAAACGCTGATCGTTTAATGAAAATCATATATTTAGTTATACAAATCATCAAAAAATGAAAAACAATTTTATTTCGAAAAAACCATTAGTCATGCTATTGTTTGCAGCTATGTTGTTGCCTGTCGGTACTCCGGCGAAAGCGCAGACCGGGAAGAAAGCATCGAGCCCGACACAGTTTGTTCATCGTGTTGGTGGAAACCCTTACCTGCCGTTGTGGGAACATTTGCCCGATGGCGAGCCCCGTGTTTTTGAAGATCCTGACAATCCGGGAAAATACCGTGTGTATATTATCGGATCGCACGATGTACGTTTTGGAAGTTATTGCGGACCGGACATACGCGCATGGTCGGCACCACAGGAAGACCTTACCAACTGGCGTGACGAAGGCCCTATCTTTACTTATCCTATCGAAGGACAATGGGATGTAATGTATGCTCCCGATTTGGTTGAAATAAAACGCAAAGACGGTAAAAAAGAATATTATCTTTATCCACATAGTCGCGGACGTAACAGAGAAGCCATGGTATGTAAAGGCGATCGTCCTACAGGTCCTTTCAAACCCATCAATATGAATGAAGATGGAACGAAAACCGTACCGGGAAGTATTTTCGGATTCGACCCTTCTGTTTATGTGGAAAATATCACCAATCCAAACGATCCCGATTATAAAATTGGTTTCAGAGCTTATGGTTTCTGGGGATTCCAACGTTCATCAGCGGCTCAACTCGACCAGAGCACCATGTATTCTGTTCGTCCGGGTACTGAAATCATTCCCTATTTTATCCCGGCCAGTTTAAGATACGGAGTTGTAAGAGACCCTAAGGGAACTGAATATCCGGCTTTGTTCCCGGGCGAAGATTTAGGTTCGTACAACTTTTTCGAAGCTGCTTCTATCCGTCAGGTAGGAAATAAATTCGTATGGGTTTACAGTGGATACTCAGGACCGGAATACGGATTAAGTAGCACCAACTCAGCTTTGCGTTATGCTTACGGCGACACTCCGCTGGGTCCATGGAAAAGCGGTGGTGTATTGGTTGACTCGCGTGCGGTAGTACCTAACGAAGATGGAAGTGCACTGCAGACTACTTATTCGGGACACAACACCCACGGTAGTATCCAGCAAATCAACGACCAGTGGTATGTATTCTATCACCGTGCTCCAAGAGGTTTCGGGTTTGCACGCCAGCCAATGGTAGCGCCTATCACTGTTAAGTGGGATGAGAAATCGGTTGCAGATGGCGGTAAAGTAGTTATCACAGGATACGACCCTTATGCAGCCGACAAAATATGGACAGCTAAGGACAGTCAGGGAAAAGAATATAAAGGTGCGGAAGTAGCTTCGGAAGGTTTCCATATCTTCGGACTCGATCCTTATCAGTATTATTCAGCAGGATATGCCTGCTATTTATCTAATCTTGGCAGTCAGCAGGACTCATGGGATATCTGGGATAACCACATGGCCATTACTTCTGTAAAAAGCAAAGACATTATCGGGTACAAATACTTTGGTTTTGGCGGACTTGCCAAAGACACCAAAGGACTGAAAGCTTTCGAAGGAACCAAACCGGGTAACAAAACCGTGTTTAACCTGTTTATCACTCCTAAAACCAAAAATGCATTTAAAGTAAATGTATGGTTGGATGGTCCGTGGGACAACGCGACATGGAAAGGTAAAAAACTCGGCGTAATTACTGTACCTGCCAATGCAGCGCAGAAAGCTACTAAATTCACGTTGGATGTATCAGCCATAGTGGACAAACTGGATAAGAAACATGCTATCTATCTGGTAGCCGAAGGCGACGAAGCAGAAGGTTTGTTCGACCTGGCCGGAATTGGTTTCAGCTCGGCAAAGAAGAAAATCGAAATGCCGGTTGTACCTACAGTAAGCATCAAGGTAAATGGACAGGACATAACAGTACCGGCTATACCTGTACGCTCTACCAATGCTAACGGTATTGTTGGTTATGATATTTACGAAACTACTTACAAAGTACCTGCAACAGTTAGCACTACACCTGCTGTCACTGCTTCGGCAAGCAGCCCTGCGGTGAAGATTTCTATCACACAAGCTGCTTCTAAAACAGGAACAGCTGTAGTGAAATGCGATTACAAAGGCGTGGTGAAAACATACAAAGTAGTACTGGCTGCCGAATAAGCACCGGAATACACTTAAAGAATCAGTGCAGAACACAAGTACAGACTTGCTGTTCTGCACTTTTTTTATAATCATTGCAGCTGTGGCTACTGACAGCTTTCTTCTCCTATTTCCGATGACTTAAATCATTCAACAAAAAATCTCAGCACCATCCGCAAAAGCAGTCAGCTTTATCACAACAAGTAGGTTTTATCCCGAAAAACTGTCGTAACAGCAATGATTACGGGCATTGGAAAAGTCCTTTTTACAGCAAAAGAAAAAAATTATCAGGACAAAAATACTTTTAAGTTTGTTAATCTGAAAAATATATTTAACTTTACGCCCGACTCATTGATAATGAGACTAAATTCACCCTAATACTAAAAAGAATATGAATTCAAAACTTATCAAATTTTTACTGAGTGTATGTGTGTTGTGCCTGCCATTGAGCTTATTGGCCCAGCATGGTTCTACTTCCGACAAGTCTGTTGGTATCCGGTTTATGGATGTACCGCTTGCAAAAGCGCTCGAAACGGCTTCTGTATTAAACAAACCTGTGTTTATCGACTGTTACACAGTGTGGTGCGGCCCCTGCAAATATCTGAGCTCGGATGTGTTCCCCGACAAACGGGTTGGTGATTTTTACAACGAAAAATTTATCTGCCTGCAGATAGATATGGAAAAAGGCGAAGGATTGGAGATTGCTAAAAAGTACGAAATAAAATCCTACCCCACCCTGCTCTTCCTCGATGCCAATGGTGAAGTAATGCACAGAGATATGGGATCGAGATCTGTGGATAATTTTATTAAACTGGGCGAAACGGCACTGAACCCTGAAAAAAACTCAGCCTCTATCATCAAAAAAATCAAAAACGGAGAGGTAACGGCTGCCACCGTGACATACACCCTGGATAATGCTTCCAGAAATATTAAACTAACTATAGAATGGCTGGATAAGCTCTTCGGAGATAAGCCTGAAGCTACATGGAGCAACGATGAACTATGGCCGGTTCTTGAAAAATATGCCCCTCTGAAATCGAAATACGGAGAATATATTATCAACAACAAGGAGTTGTTAAACAAGATAGGGAAAACCCGGGTTGAGTTTTGTGTGGAAAGAATGGTTGCTAACTTTTACAACATGGAATTCAGGGAACTTGGCTACACCAGAATTGGGGTAGAACAATATCTCGAAAACTACAACTCCCCGATGGTGGATAGAGCTTTTCTGAGACAAAAATTTTCATTAGGACTTTCACTTGTGTTGCAGCATCCCGGCGATCAGGCAGCATGGACAATGTGGTTTGACAAAGCAGCCGCCTATTACAAAAAATATGAGCCACAAAAAGCCCCTGACTTTCAGAATATAGAAGTGATTATCCAAAATAATAAACCGGACATAAACTATATTATCGCTACGATACAAAGCACTAAGCATGAATATGCTCCGTTAGCCATCCAGGCGATTAATTTTACAGTAACCAGCAGCCTGTTAAGTAAGGATAAGGTATTGTCGCAAAGTGCTATTGATTCTATCAACTCAGGATCTGAAGCCATTCTGAAAAACTGTACCCTCGACCCGCTAAAAGTCAACAACTTTGCATGGGCATTGGTATCGCATCCTCAGCGGGATAAGTTTTTGCAAACAGCCAGGAAACTATCGGCTTATACGCTTACAAAAGGTGACAGTTATTATTGGCTCGATACTTATGCCACTATCTGTGCTCAACTACATCAATTTGATGAAGCTATAAAATACCAGGCTAAAGCGATTGAATCTGTAAAAAAACAAGATCCGCAGAAAATCAAATTCTATGAAGATATGCTTGATAAGTTCAAAAAACATGAAACTGTGTTTTGACACAACACTATAAAAATACCAATTGAACATAAGAATCCCCCTCCACGCATTGCATGGAGGGGGATTTATTTTTCAGGTGATATTTACGCGATGACTTATTCGCTCAGGAAAAGATATCGGGCCACTACCAATGCAAAAAGAATATACATCATTCAGTGTAGCTGTTTGAATTTCCCGGTTACATTTTCAAAGCACCATCCCAATGTTCGATGGCTTTGCCATCTACAAATCGCCACTGGTCGAACCAGGTGGTAGTATATTTTTCTCCTGTTCGTGCATGTTTCTCTTCCTTGACGAAAGCCACGGTTACCAAATCGCCTTCGGCAACAACGGAGACCACTTTTGTTTTCATTTTTTCGGGAATGGGCGTTGGCTTCACTTTAATAATATCCACAAAGAACTTCACCACCGCATCGAGGCCATCGGCAGCATTGGGGTTGTGTTGAATATAGCCCTTGTCGATGTATTTGTGTGCCTGATCCCAGTGATTACACTCCAGCAGGTCTTTTACAATGTGATAAGCAGCTTGTTTGTTGCGGTGAAGCTTTTCGTCGCTACTTGTAAATAAAGCATCCGGATCGGGTGCAGCCACTACAGGGCTTTGTGCAAAGCTTACCAAACCGTTGAGAAGCAGTACCGCGGTGATTACAAAACTTTTTGAGTTCATATTTATTTGAATTAAACAGTTATAAAAAAAATGAATGGCAAACTTTGCCCTGTTTTACTTAACAAGCTTACTAAGCAAATTGTTGAACAGCTTCACGGTTCATCCTGCATTGCTTGTTTTACTGACCTTGCTCATCTCCCCGAAAACTGAATTGGGCCTCTTAACTATGACCACAACACTTTTGAGCTAATGTGAAAAAATGAACCGGTTCTTATAGGAGCAAAGTTTATTTGTCACATAAACGACTGACAAACAAGAATTTTACAAGGTTTATGGCGACAGAAATATTACATAGATATTGTTGAATTATTCAGGGTATGTACATTTATACCTGAATACTTTATTGATAAAACCTACACAAATAAAATTGACCGGACATTGTGCTGTATGCAGCTCAGCGTCAGCAAAAAAATGGGTTATATGATTATTTTTAATCAAATGCAAAAAAAGTTAATTGCAAAACGACAAAATGTAAAAACAAATCTTTAACTTTGGCGAAGATTAAGGATAAGATATTGACTTTAAACCTTAATCCCCTTAAATAATAGTGTGAACCTATGGAAAAGAAAAAAGCATTAGCCTATAGAGAATATCTGAAAGAAGCGATATGTTATTTTAGCTGGCTTATGGAAGATAAGCAAGAGGTCAGTCCTAAAGATGTGAAATTTATGAAGCGAAAGTATAGCACTGATGCATTTGAAAATAAATATCAGGAATTTGAAGATGAACTACGTGATAATTATTATAACTATGATGATTTCGAAGTCATCTGCTCATACATTAAGACTATATTTTACGATATGGTACGTTGGACTAAACCTGACCCGGTAATCATAGATAACATAATCACAGCAGGGTTTGAAATGGAGTTTTTGTTGAGATTTCACAAAAACTTAAATGATCGTTTTGATTTTATCAATAAAATAGCTGATCAATCCAATAACTGGAATATTGACTACATACGTGATTATATTATGAGAATTACAAAACCAATCGATGATGAAGAGGATGAGACAGACAATGAAACGCCTAATCCACTCTTTATATTCAAAAATCTGAAAGATGAGATTGATAATCCGGAATTACCACCTGCCGGAAAATTAGAATTAGCACAACAACGCCTCTATGATTTTTTGCAATGGCAAAAAGCCTTCGACGATAAAGAATACTGGGATTTTATTGGTGCAAGCGAGTTTGGAATTACAGCCCGCCTTTATCCAACATTTGAAGACATGTGCCGTCTGGAGATTGAACGCTGGAAAGCTGTTCTTGCGACCTCACCTAAAAATGAGACGGCTTCAAACGCCGGCACTGTGACCCCAAAAATACGCATAGCTTCGCGCCACAAACTCGATATAATCAAAATATTCTCAGCCATGTACGACCTGAAATGGTTTACCGACGGCAACCATATGCCCCTTACCAACAAACAGCAATTGATGGATGCCATAGCCGAAATGCTGGGCGATGATTTCAAAAGCTACAGCACCAACCTCTCGCAGGCCAAGGACAAAACCCCTGAAGTATTCCTCAAACCTTTCGATGACCTGAAAAAAGCAGGCAAAAAGTATTTGGAACTAGAGTAAAATAGGGGCGACGGGTTTCGGAGATATTGAAAATGGTAATGTAAACATTGGAGGGATAAAAATGACTGCCCCAAACCCCTAAAGGGGCTTAAAGAGTGGTATGCGGGAGGTTTTGTAAATTTGAATGATGCGCAGCTTTCGAGACGATGGTAATCTCACATCCACTTTAGGGGGTTGGGGCAGAAACGCCGGATAAAGATGACGATACGACCCCGATGGGGTCGAATCATGTTTGTGAACGAACAAATGCTATCCCGGCCTGAATGTGGAACTGTGAATAATTTTTTGTAGTTTTGTAGGTTAGGAAATTGCCACACACATAAAAGTGTTATTATGGATAAAAAATCTTTGTCTGAACGTGATATTTGTACAAAGTACATTACTCCTGCTATCGAAAAAGCCGGATGGAATAAACACACACAGCTTTTCGAAGAAGTCTCATTCACTGATGGGAAGATCTATGTTCGTGGAAGGCTTACTGCCAGAGGAGCGCGAAAACGGGCGGATTATATTCTTTACTATAAGCCCAATATCCCGATAGCTATTGTAGAAGCCAAAGACAATAAACATAGTGTGGGAGCAGGTATGCAACAAGCGCTCGACTATGCCCGTATTCTCGATATTCCCTGTGTGTTTAGTAGCAATGGCGACGGATTCTTATTTCACGACCGTACAGTTAAGGATGGAAACATCGAAACTCAATTAGACAACGACCATTTTCCCACTCCGGCACAGTTGTGGGAAAAATACAAACAATACAAAGGCATTGAAACGCCCGAAGCCGAGAAAGTTGTGGCTCAGGATTATTTCTTTGACGGTAGCGGTCGCCGACCACGGTACTATCAGCAAATAGCTGTGAACCGTACGGTCGAAGCCATTGCAAAAGGACAAGACCGCATTTTATTGGTCATGGCCACCGGAACAGGAAAAACCTATACAGCTTTTCAGATTATTCATCGTTTGTGGAAAAGCGGCGCAAAGAAACGCATTCTGTTTCTGGCCGACCGCAATGCGTTGATAGACCAAACCAGGCGTGGTGACTTTAAGCACTTCAAGGATAAAATGACGGTGGTTAAAAACCGTATGATTGATAAAAGCTACGAAGTGTATCTTGCACTGTATCAGGGATTGTCGGGAGCCGACGAAGAAGCCAATGCCTACAAACAGTTTTCGCCGGAGTTCTTCGACCTGATTGTAATTGATGAGTGCCACCGTGGCAGTGCCAAAGAAGATAGTGCATGGAGAGAGATTCTAACCTATTTCAATAAAGCAACACATATTGGCCTTACAGCTACTCCAAAGGAAACAGACACGGTTTCAAATATTGAGTATTTTGGAGAACCGGTTTATACTTATTCGCTGAAACAAGGCATTGACGATGGCTTTCTGGCTCCGTATCGTGTGGTGCGGGTAACGCTGAATGTGGATGCCGAAGGCTGGAGACCCGAAAAAGGCAAAACCGACAAAGATGGCGACGAGGTGGAAGACCGGGTGTACAACCGCAAGGATTTTGACCGGAAACTGGTAATTGAAGAACGCACAGAAATAGTAGCTCAAAAGCTTACGGAATTTCTGAAAGGCTACGACCGCTTTGCCAAAACCATTGTGTTTTGCACCGATATTGACCATGCCAACCGCATGCGCACGGCCATTGCCAACTGCAATGCTGATTTGGCAGCCGAAAACTATAAATACGTGATGCAGATAACGGGCGATAATGACGAGGGCAAACGCGAACTCGACAACTTTATCAATCCCGAAGAACGATATCCGGTGATCGCTACTACTTCCGAATTGATGACCACGGGTGTAGATGCTCAAACCTGCAAAGTAATTGTGCTGGATGCTGAAATAAAGTCGATGACCAAGTTTAAGCAGATTGTGGGTCGGGGTACGCGCATCAACGAGGAGTTTAATAAGCTCTATTTTACCATTCTCGATTTCCGGAATGTAACCGATTTGTTTGCCGACAAGGATTTTGACGGTGACCCGATACGGGTAAAACCGGTTACGGAGGAAACCAATCTTTCGGAAATTGTGCAGGAAGAAGAAAACGACCACAGTCCGCTTACAGATGAACTTACAGGTGAAGAAATTGAAATTAAACCTGAAATAAGATATCCGGAGCCTACCCCTGACAATGCAGCTGTTGGTCTCAACGAACCCCGACCAAAACTAAAAGTTGTAGTAAATGGCGTAGATGTAACAGCACTTATCGATCGTGAAATGTATTTCGATAACAGCGGAAAACCCATTACGGTGAGCCTGAAAGATTATACCCGCGAAATAGTTACAGGACATTATGCTTCGCTCAATGATTTTCTGAGCCTGTGGAACAGCACCGATAAAAAAGAAGCCATCATAAAAGAGCTGGAAACACAGGGCGTAATGGTGGAAGCCCTTGAAAAGGCAGTGAACAAAGAAGTAGATTTGTTCGACCTGATCTGCCATGTAGCCTACGGACAACCACCCCTTACCCGCAGGGAAAGAGCCAATAATGTAAAAAAGCGCAACTACTTTGCGAAATACGGTGAGCAAGCCCGCAAAGTACTGGAAGCCCTGTTGGAAAAATATGCCGACGAAGGTATTACCAATATCGAGAGCTTGGATGTGTTGCGGGTACAGCCTTTTACCGAATACGGCTCTCCGGTGGAAATTATCAAAGGATTTGGTAGTAAGGCTGAATATATGAAAGCGGTGAGGGAATTGGAAATGGAGTTGTATCAGAGTATTGGGTAGTTTATCTTTTTATTTTGGGACTCTTGCGACTCGGGGGACTGCCCTCCAGTCGCACAGAGCCGACTTTTGAAGTTTGCAACCTAAGAACAAAATCTGCCCCAAGCCCCTAAAGGGGATGTTTGTGGTGCAAAACATAAGAACAGCTCTGCCCCCAACCCCCTAAAGGGGGCTTTTGTGGCGCAAAACATAAGAACATTTTCTCATAGAATAGGATAAAAAATAAATAATAAACGAACAAGATCTCCAATATCGCACTTACCAGAACCCCCTTTAGGGGGCAGGGGGCGGATGGGGGCAGAAAAAACAATCGGTATAGACTATGCAACGAACCGAACAACCAGCCATGTTTTACGGTGCAAAACGCTCAATATTTCAGAATGCTGAAGTATTGCGAAAAGACATGACAGTTGCTGAAAAGAAACTTTGGGATCGATTGAATAAATCGCAACTGGGAGTTCGTTTCAAAGCACAACACCCCATTGATATATTTATTGCAGATTTTTATTGTCATAAATTCAAATTGGTAGTTGAGATAGACGGTGGTATTCACGAAACACAAAAAGAATATGACGAAGGAAGAACTGCAGAATTAGAAAGCTGGGGGTTGACAATCATTAGATTTAGCAATGAAGAAGTAATGAATGATATAGAGAAAGTAGTGGAAATGATTAAAAATCACTTAAATCTGCCCCAAGCCCCTAAAGGGGATGTTTGTGGCGCAAAACATAAGAACATTATCTCATAAGTAGATGACCGAAATTAATTTATACTATTTTGTCCGCCCCTAAATCCCCTAAAGGGGACTTTTGCCGAGCAAAAACGCTGATTATTTCTACAATTCTCGGGCTTCGTAGCCCCCTTTAGGGGGTTGGGGGCAGACAAGAAAAAATGAATGATACTATCAATTAATTCTGATCACTTACTTAGAATAAAATAAAAAACAAATATTAAACGAACAAATCTCCCAACCCCCACTCACCAAAGTCCCCTTTAGGGGATTTAGGGGCGATAGGCAGGGGGCAGTTGGGGGTATATAAATAAACTAACAATGACAAACCTCAAAGGAACCATCGACAGCATCCGCAAGATTATGTGGCAGGATACCGGACTAAACGGCGATGCACAACGCATCGAACAGTTGGGATGGATGCTGTTTTTCAAAATTTTCTCCGACAAAGACAAAGAACTCGAACTACTGAACGACGATTATACCAGCCCTATTCCCGAAGAACTGCACTGGGATGCCTGGGCGGGCGATGACGAAGGTATGACAGGCGATGCGTTGCAGGAATTTGTTGACCGTACCCTGTTTCAGGCATTGCGCAACCTGCCGGTAAACAGCACCGACGACCTGCGCAATAAGCGGGCGCTTATTGTGCGCGAAGTGTTTGAGGGCAACAACAACTATATGAAAAGCGGTATCAACATCCGCAAGGTGTTGAATAAACTAAACGAGATAGATTTTAATATTGCCAAAGACCGTCATGCTTTTGGTGAGTTGTACGAAACCATACTCAAGGAACTGCAAAGCGCGGGCAAAAGCGGTGAGTTTTACACCCCGCGTGCCATTACCGAATTTATTACCGACATGGTGAACCCGCAACTGGGCGAAAAGATATTGGACCCGAGCTGCGGAACAGGCGGTTATCTGACGGCAGCTATCGAACATCTGCGCAAGCAAACCAACAATGTAGAAGACCTGCAAAGTCTGACCGATAACATTATTGGCTGGGAATACAAGCCCCTGCCTTACCTGCTGGCGACCACTAACCTGATATTACACGACATTGAAGTGCCCAATATCACTTTCCGCGATTCGCTGGACCAACCGCTGAGCAACTATACTAACAAACACCGGGTGGATGCGATACTGGCCAACCCGCCTTTTGGTGGTATTGTGGCCAATGGCAACGAAAACAACTTTCCGCAAAACTACCGCACCAAGGAAAGCGCCGACCTCTTTCTGGTGCTGATGATGCACCTGCTGAAACAAGGCGGACGCGCGGGTATTGTATTGCCCGACGGGTCGCTTACCGGCGACGGCATTAAACAACGCGTGCGCCAAAAGCTGCTCGAAGAGTGCAACCTGCACACTATTATACGCCTGCCCAACTCGGTATTTCAACCCTATGCCACAGTGGCTACCAATCTGTTGTTCTTTACCAAAGGGGAGCAGACCAAAGAAGTATGGTATTACGAACACCGCCTGCCCGAAGGACAAAAAGCCTACAGCAAAACCAAAACCATACAACTGAAAGAGTTTGCACCCATTAAGAAATGGTGGAACCACCGTGAGGAATCGGAGGTATGCTGGAAAGTATCCATCGATACCATCAAAGACCGTGGCTACGACCTGGATATTAAAAACCCCAACAGAAAGGAAGAAAGCATTGAACATAGCAGTGCGGTACTGATGCAGATGCTAACTCAAAGTTTTGAGAGAAGCAATTCTTTGTTAAACGAAATTAGAGAAGCATTATAATGGGTAGAGGAAGAAAACCAATATCAAATTTAAATAATTCTGAATGGGAAGCTGTATTCTATAATTCAGTTGGAGCTTATGTACGATATATAAATAACCAGTTATCAAAAGAATATAAGTTAGAGCCTTTATCGAATCATTTAAAAATAGTTGGAGGTTATGCTTTTAAAGCAGCTGAATATAAAAAACAAGGTATTCCCATAATAAGAATATCGGATTTTAATAATGAGCAAATAGTTCTAAAAGATGTTGTTTATTATCAGGAATCCAAAGAATTAGATAGATTTCAATTGGTTGAAGGTGATATTATCATTGCTTTGACAGGAGGTACTATCGCAAAATTAGCAATAGTGCAAGCCGGATTAGGAAAGATTTACCTTAACCAACGGGTTGGTAAATTTCAGGTATTAAATCCAGATGAATTTGAACTTGAATATATTTATTGGTTAGCACGAAGTATTCAGAGTATTATCAAAAATCTCGCATGGGGAGCCGCGATACCCAATGTAAGCCCAAAGCAAATTGAAGAATTAAAATTCCCATTCCCAACAAAAGAAATTCAAAAAGGAATTGTTAGTTTTTTGAATGATTTGAAGAATAATGGAATTAAAGAGGGAAATGTGTATTTTAATGAGATTATTGAAAATGATATTCTTTCTTTGCACGAAAAGCAAATAAATACAAATACACTTTCTATCGAACTCACTCACCAACTTACCCTTGTCAAACAACTACGACAATCCTTTTTGCGCGAAGCCATGCAGGGCAAGCTTACTGCCGACTTCCGCAGTGCACACTCCGAACTAACAGAAGGAGAAAATAGTGCACAGGCATTGTTGGAGAAAATAAAGGTGGAAAAAGACAGATTATTATCTGATAAGAGACTTAAGGTTGGAAGAATTACTGAACAATCTATTGATGTTATTGACAAAGACTCAGCACCAAATGATTGGGTCTGGTGTAAAACCGATGATATATTTTTTGTTACAAAGTTGGCTGGGTTTGAATATACAGAACATATAAGATTACAAAATAGTGGAGATGTGCCAGTTGTTAGAGCTCAAAATATACGACCAATGCAAATTGACAAATCAAACATTTTGTTCATTGACAATAAAACGTCAATGTTACTAAATAGATGTGCACTTACAAAGCAATGCTTATTGGTAACATTTATTGGTGCTGGAATTGGAGATGTTGCAACTTTCAACGAGCCAATACGCTGGCATTTAGCTCCAAATGTAGCAAAAATGGAGCCATTTGAAGGTTGTGAGGAATATGTTAATGTGAGATTTGTAAATTACTTTTTAGTGTCGAAGCTTGGACAAAATGAATTATTTAAGCACATTAAGGCAACAGCACAACCAAGCCTATCAATGGGAACAATTAGAGATATTGATATCCCTCTTCCCCCTCTCTCCGAGCAGCAAGCCATCGTCAGCAAGCTTGACGAGCTCATGCGCACCTGCGACGAACTGGAAGACAGCATCCACACCAGCCAACAGCAAAATGAAATGCTGCTAAGAGAGGTGCTAAGGGAGGCGCTGGAGGGGTAGGCCAAAAACTAATTTAAATTTCAATTTATTGTGCTCAGCTCATGTTTATATAAGAGTTAATAATTCATAAACGTATAGTTATATTGAACATTAATGACAATTAATGCGTTATTTTTGGAAATATATTCCCAAATAATCAAATAAAATTATGATTCAGGATTTTTATGTCGAAAACTTCATGTCATTTGGAGAACGACAATATGTATCGTTTGAGGCAACCAGTGATAAAACGTATCTCGATGAATTAACTGTAGAAGTAAAACCAGGAGTACGCCTATTAAAAACAGCTATCATTTATGGTGCAAATGCTTCGGGTAAATCAAATCTACTCTTTGCTATTCAGACACTGTGGCATTTACTTGTTATTCCAAAAGAAACAAAAAACAAACCATTAGTTCAGTACAAACCTTTTGCACTATTAAAAGATAAGCCAACAGTTTTAGGTATAACATTTTATGCTCAAGGCATAAAGTATATTTACGAGATAAGATACAATGAAATAGCTATACTTTCTGAAAAGCTCGAATATGTTAAAGGTATCAGAAGTGCATTGTTATATGAACGAAATGAAGGTAATCAAATTAAATTCGGTGGGAATGCAGGATTGACAAAGAAAACAATAAATACAATAGTGTCTAACACGCTTTCTAATCATACTGTTTTATCGACATTTGCAAAAATAAATATCGAAGATGACAATAGTGATTATGAAACATTATACCATTGGATTGAAGAAAATATTCACCCGGTTGGAGAGCATAATAAACTGATAGACATTGCCATAGAAACAGAAAAAAACTCTATATTAAAAGAATTTATCAAAGAAACTCTTTGTGTTTCTGATTTCAATATTACTGATTTTGATGTTGTTGATAAAATTGATGAAAGCGCATTAAAACTTAGAGATAAAATAAATAATGACAATGAATTGCCAGATGATGCCAAAGAAGATTTAATAAAGTCTTATCTAAAAAACCTTGAATTTACACATTCAAGTAATAATGGTAAATTCAGATTAGAAAAAAGCGAAGAATCGTCTGGAACAATACGATTTTTTGGTATTAGTAGAAAGATTTATGACTTAGTAAATAATGATTGTATCTATTTGATTGATGAACTCGAAGATAGTCTGCATTATGACCTAATGTTACATATATTGCTTCGTTTTATCAGAAACAGCAATAATTCACAACTAGTTTTCACTACTCACAATATCCTGCTTCTGGACGAAGATTTTATCCGTCGTGACATGGTAAAACTAATAGAAAAATCTCGTGAGACTGCCGAAACTCAGGTGTATTCAGCATCCGATTTTAAATTGCATAAAAAGCTATCATTATTTAATGCATATAAAATTGGTAAGTTTGGTGCAAAACCGGAACTAGGATCTACATTAATATCACTTAAGCATGAATGATATATGGTGAAGTCTAAACAAATCCCTGAAAGAAAACGGGTTGCTATTATAGGTGATGGAAAAACCGAATCTATTTATATTGACTCCCTGAAAAATGCTTTTAAAGAGAAATTATCCGGATATAATCCAAAACCTTTTATTCCTAAACACTCTTCTGTAGCTGAATTGAAAAAGCTTATTGAGGCAAATATTGAATATGATAAGGTTTTATGCGTCATTGATATGGATACAAAGTTGAAAGAGCCTAAGGAAATGGCACAATATCAACAATTAAAACAGAGGTACAGGAAAAATAAGAATGTAATTTTTTATGAAACTCATCCATGCACAGAGCTATGGTTTTATTATCATTTTCAATATACTACAGCAGAGTTTCAGCTGTTTGAACCTGATCTAAAAAGACTTTTCGAAAAGAGAATTAAAGGATATGAAAAAAAAGAACCTTATTGTACTCATCAATATATAATTAAATGTGGAGGTGTTTTCGATACGGCAGTGATAAATGGTAGAAAATCAATAGAATCAAGGGGTAATGATGACCGAAAATATACTTATTCTGAAATGGTTCAGTTTTTTGAAGAAATAGGAATAGTTGAAAGAAAAGCAGAAGGAAAACCATAAACCCAATAATGAAATATTATTCAACTTCAGTATAATTCCCTTACTTTTGCACCATGCTTTACTATCGTCGCAAAGTATTATTAGCTCTGCTGGAAGTGTTTGAAGGTCAGCTTACAGCCAAGAGCCTTCAAAAGTATCTTTTTCTGTTTACCCGTATGCAGAACGAAAAGGCTTTCGATTTTGTACCTTATCGCTACGGTTGCTTTTCGTTTCAGGCCAATCAGGATATTTCTACTATGGCTAAATACGGCTATATAGAAGTAAAAGAGGAGTCTAAAGGGCGATTTATAGAACTAAAGCAGGCAGGTAATTACCTGAGTATGTTGGATATGTTCGACCGTCAGGCACTACTTGATATGAAAGCTGAATTTGGTGCGTTGACTCAAACAGAACTGATACGCTATACCTATCAGAGATTCCCTTATTATGCAACTAAAAGTACAATAGCGCATGAATTGTTGACCGCTGAGGAACTCACCAAAGTAGAGCAACAAAAACGCAGGTTTGCTGAAACTGGCTTGTTTAGTATTGGTTACGAAGGAATAACGCTTGAAACCTATATAAACCGACTGATTATTAACGACGTGCATACACTTTGCGATGTACGTAAAAATGCCTATAGTCAGAAATATGGATTTTCGAAAAGCCAGTTGCAGAAAGCCTGTGAGGGTGTAGGCATCAACTATATCCATATACCTGAATTGGGCATAGAATCGGACAAGCGGCAGGATTTACGTTCGCAAAGAGACTACGACCTGCTGTTCGAAAAATACGAAGCTACAACTTTAAAAAATAATTGGGAGGCACTTTTGCGGGTACGAAAACTAATTGAAAAAGACAGTCGCATAGCGCTTACCTGTTTCGAAAAAGACCCTGCACAATGTCATCGTTCTCGGATTATTAAACATCTGCTTCTGTTGCCGGATGCAGATTATCCGTTTATGTTGCTGTAAGATGAATGACTGCCCCAAACCCCCACCACGGCGGGTAAGCTCTAAAGGGGCTTAAAGAGTGGTATGCGGGAGGTTTGTGTAAACTTGACAAGGCGTAAGCATATAAGACGATGGTAATCTCACATCCCCTTTAGGGGCTTGGGGCTATAATTATAAATCACACTTTTATGTCGTTAACCAAAGTACTTATCGCTGTAAAAACCTATCCAACCCTGTCGGAAAAATACGATGAGTTGGTCTGTACCGCTGGATTTCGAGAAGATGGCACATGGGTTCGTATTTTTCCGGTTCCTTTCCGTAAACTAAACTACGAAAGTCGGTACAAAAAATGGCATTGGATAGAACTCGATCTGGTTAAAAACACATCCGATTACCGCCCCGAAAGTTATCGTCCACGCGATATTGACAAAGAAATAAAAATCATTGAAGAAGTCAGCACAAAAAAAGATTGGGCATTTCGAAAGAAGATAGCTCTTGGTTACGTGTACACTAACATGACAGAACTTCTTGTCGAAACCAAATCAAAAGGAACTTCGCTGGCAGTGCTCAAACCAACTGAAGTGATTGACTTTATTTGGGAGGATTGCGATCGGGAATGGAATAAGGCTAAATTGAATGCCGTTATTGCTAATCAGGCTCAGGGTAGTTTGTTTGATGTGGAAGAAACCAAAGAGATTTTCAAAGTAGTAAAAAAAATTCCTTACAAGTTTTCTTACGTTTTCAAATCGGAAGATGGCGTGGCAAGAACCATGATGATTGAAGACTGGGAATTAGGAATGCTCTATTGGAATTGTCTTGAGGCAGCAAAAGGCAATGAGGCAATTGCTTGTCGGAAAGTAAAAGAAAAGTATTTTGATTGGATGTGCAAAGAAAGGGATCTTTATTTCTTTTTAGGAACAACCAAACAATTTCATAATGTAGCCCCAAATCCTTTTATCATTATTGGTACCTTTTACCCCCCAAAATCCGATACGCAACAGATGAAATTGTTTTGATATTTGTTTTTCAGTATTGCATTAGTCTACACTTAAATATCCCTCCCACATTTTCACCGCAAGCTTCACGGACTCTAAAAAATACGCAATAAAATTCACAAAATAATTGCAGCGCTAAATGTCTATAAAAAAGACATTTAGCGCTTTTGTTTTCTGCCGGATATATATTTCTCAGGTTAGGTTCAACATTAGGTTAATGACAGGGCGTTGCGGCTACCCTACCTCCTGACTTTGACATCTTTTTGATTCATATTTTATAATACGCTATATATCAAT